>Ga0169931_10002247_pt1 | contig 31572 bp, 34 predicted proteins | sample Kivu_15m_20L_FD_129675 | JGI IMG/M metagenome (GOLD analysis project Ga0169931, IMG submission 129675) | Freshwater microbial communities from Lake Kivu, Western Province, Rwanda to study Microbial Dark Matter (Phase II) - Kivu_15m_20L... | ecosystem: Environmental > Aquatic > Freshwater > Lake...
CAAGGGCTACCTCTTTGCGATATGGCAGCCGGTGAGTTGTTGTCGGGATCTCTCGGAAGTGCCGTCGTCACAGGCAATTCTCGCAGCGCTCAAGGCTGTGTGTCAGGCGGGAGGTGGTCTTTGAGATTCGGGGAATACCTCGCGGCGAAATCATATGTGCCGCTGCACACGATTGAGCAAGCGGTATCGGCGCAGCGCTACCGCAAGGACCGGCTCGGACGCATCCTGGTCGAGTTGGATGCGCTCACCGAGAGTGATCTCGACCGGGCGCTCCATGGCTATTTCACGGCACAAAAGGTTTCGCCCTTTTCGGACCTGGAGACGCTGCCGCCTTTGAGTATCACGGTATCGGCGGAATGCCTTGCTGACGGCGCGATCCTTCTTCGCCAGGGCGAGCCCGGCGAAGTCATTGCCTTGATGAGTAGGATGAGCGACGCCAAAGTCAAGCAGATCGAGGCCGCCACGAACGCCAAGGTCTCCGTGCGACTCGTCTCTGCTGAAGTCATATCACTTCTTGGTCGCCGGGCGGCGAACGACGCGGGCTTGAAAGCCCCTTCTGTTCAGTTCTCTCGCGGCGACGACGCGAGCCTCAAGACCGGTGGCGCCTATGTGGGGCTCTACCGGGACGCGGTGGAGTCGGCCCACAAGCAGAAGGCAAGCGACATTCACTTCACGCCGACCGAAGGCGGAATTGACGTCATTTACCGCGTCTTCGGCGTTATGAGGAAACCCTGGGTCAGCCTCGGCATCGAACATCGGCAGAGCCTCATAAACGAGCTGAAGCGTCTGGCGAATATGTCGATTGCCGTGAGCGGCACGACGCAGGATAGTCGCGTCTCCTATCCGAGCATGAACCTTGAGCTTAGGGCCAGTCTCGCGCCGACACATTACGGTGAAAAGATCGTCATGCGGCTCTTGGATCAGAGCAAGACGTTCTCTCTCGAAAATCTCGCCCTGGAGCAAGAGGCAGGTAGCGACTTCCACGCTGCTTTGCAGTCGAAAAGTGGCGTCGTTCTGATCTCGGGTCCTACGGGCAGCGGCAAGACGACCACACTTTACGGCGCGGTCGCGTCACTCGACCGGGCGCGGCTCAACGTCGTCACGATCGAAGATCCGGTGGAGTATACGCTGCCGGGCATCACCCAAATGGGCGTCAGTAGCAAAATGTCATTCGCCAGTGCCTTGCGCGCCGTCTTGCGCCAGGACCCCGATGTGATCCTGGTCGGCGAGATTCGTGACGAAGAAACCGCGGATCTCTGCTTCAAGGCGGCGTCTACGGGCCACTTGGTTTTATCGACCATTCACGCCAATAGCTCGGCCGAGGTCGTTCAGCGACTTTTGGGTCTTGGTGTCGAGCGGCATCTGATTGCGACTTGTCTGCGGTTCTCGGCGGCTCAGCGTGTGGTCGGAAAGCTTTGTCCGGTCTGCTCGCAGCCAGCCGCTGGCGCTGACGGACCGAACCGGATCACGGGGCCTGGTTGCGACCAATGCAACGAAGGGCTCGTCGGGCTGGTTCCCATCTTTGAGTACATGGACAAGGAAGATATCGCAGCCTTCGCAGCGAACGGCTTCTCCGAGGCGGTTCGTCCAAAGGTGTCGCTCGGCGAATCGCTGGACGCCAAGGCGCGGCTCGGTCTGGTCGATGCCAGGGAGGTCGCATGAAAAAGCTTAGATCCTTTGCTGCCATCTTCGGCCTTGTGCCCGTGCTACTCAGCGCCAATGCGAGCGCGGAGAACATGACGTTTTTCGATAGCGGCATCGACTACTGGTCGAAACCAAGTCCAACTCCCGAGAACGCTTCGGCAGCCGAGACGCCGGTGAAGTCCCAGGCAAAACAAGCGGACGAGCGCCCAACTTTCGACTGGCAGAAGGTCATGGATCCAAAGAACGACGATTTTTTCAGGGAGGGAGACTACATGCCACCTGCCGCTCTTATTGAGGTGGCGCGTGATCCGTCCGACCAAAACATCCGCATGTGGCACGCGTACATCGCAAAGAAGAACGAGTTAACGTCGCGCCTCAATCAACGCCTCCACGAGTATAGTGCAAGACATGGCAACGGAACGGAAGCTACGCCGCCCGTCAAAACGGTAGAGGTGACGCCGGACCTTGATCCAAAGCGGTTTCGTTTCCGCATGTACTTCGATTCGGAATGTCCGCACTGCAAACGCATGATGACGACGATGGTCGAACTCGTACAGCGCGGTTTCGCTGTCGAGGTTATACAGATCGATACGCGGCCGTTCCATATGGACAACGCGCCATTTCGGGTTACACGGGCTGACCCCGAAGAGGTCAAGCGCCACGGCATCACAAGCGTTCCGTTTCTTCTCGTCGCCGATTTCGGCGCCGAAGTCGTCTACCGGATGAGCGGCTTCAAGAGCGTCGATGAAATTTTTGGCGAACTCAGCGCCGGAAAGCGAGGTGTGAGGCAGTAGCGCGTCTGTAAATGTTCTCTTTTTCTGCCGGCTAGAGGGCCGGGGAAACAGCAACAATGCAGCACTCCACCACTGTAATGGCGAGGGCTCTACCACCTAAAACAGGAGGTAACCTTGCCATTCGTTCGACACCATCCACTCGCAGATCCCGTCTATGTCAGGAGCGATTCGCCTGCAATCAGTGGGCGAGCTTGGCTCACCGGCACCCTCATCACGATCTTGATCGGTCTTGGCGTGATCATCTTCCTGCTCCTTTTCGGGCCGGAAGTCTTCGCGCAGACGCGACTTCCTGGCACTGATGCGAGCGACAAGCTCCAGATGGCCGGAACGCTACTTCAGCTCATTGACCGCGGTGTCTTTAGCTGGGCCGCCAGGGTCTTTTCTGGCCTCTGCATCTTCTCGTCGGCGTGGGCGCTGAAGGAGCAGCGATTTGGGATCGCGGTCATCTGCATCATCGGTGCGGTGATGTTCGGCACGGCGCCAACGTGGGTCAAGAACGTGTTCGCGATCGGAGGAAGCGACAGCGTCTTTGGCTACGTCTTGCCGGAGGAGTCTTATGCGTGATTACGCGGAGATCAAGAGACGGCACGGCAGCCGCGTCAGCCAGACGGTCGATTCACCGATCACGATCTTCGACCATTTCCAGCTTGGCGATGCGTTCGCGGCGCTCGCCGTGATCCTGGTCTTCGGCGTCCTTCTCTACTCGTGGGGCGTGATGACGGCACTCCTAGTCATCGTGCTCGGCGTCGGCCCATTCGTCCGCAAACGCAATCACAAAGGGGTCTTCATTCACTGGCCGTATCGGCATCTCGGCGTGTCTCTACCCGGATTGATCAATCCGGGTAGAAGCCGCCGCTATTCCGACTGACCGGCAGAAAAGAGCAACGAACATGAACAGCAAGCATCAAGAGGAAACAACATGGAACGTAAAACCGAATCCCAGCAAAAAGACTTCGTCCGTCGCCCAAACCGTCAGATCCGTCTCAGAACGTCTAATGACGGCAAGTATTTCATGGTCGATATCGTTGAGACGTGGTTTTTCCCGGTTAATTACGTCGCTACGATTGCGGCTAATGCAGGTAAGCCGAAGCCTCGGCCCGCATCTGACAAGCCTTCTCGCAAAGCCTCGAAAGTGGAGGCTTGAGATGGTGGGTGCCATGGAAAAGGGGATCGAGGCAGCACGCCTTTCCTCGCCTCCAGCGGGCGTCTACCAGGGCGTCGATCTGCGCCTTCTGCCGAAGTTCATCTGCTACCGGGCAGCGATGCTGCGCGAAAAGATGATGCTTCAGTACGCGCTGATCTGCGTGATTACGTTGGCCATCGGGCAGTTCATCGGGTCTCGCTACGAAGTCTCTGGGCTACACAAGCTGCTCCGGGAGAAAGAGTACATCCTCGCGCCTGGGGTTCAGGACTTCATCCCGGCTGCGCCACAAACGGTCCCGGACCGTCATGTCGTCGCTGCCGCCATGGACTACCTGGCGCAGATCGGCAACGTCAACCCGGTCAACATCGACGACCAGTACGAACGCCTCACGGAGTCGATGACGCCGGCACTGCGCGCGCAGTTTCTCGCTGAGGCGCGAGCTTGGAAGGCCAAGGTCAAAGCCGACAGCCTTTCGGAAGTCATGACCGTTCTCGATAAGACAATCGAGTCCGACGGCAAAGGGAACTACCGCTGTACCGCGACAGCACGCACCGACTCGTACGTGAACAACGAGCACATCGGGTACCGGGACGAAGTCGTCGAGATGACGATGGCGCTGGTTCCCCCGGAAGACGGAAAGCGTTGGTACTTGCAGATCACGACCCTTTCCCGGACCAACCGCAACGCTTTCCAGATCAAAAGCCAACTTTCAAAGGGGGGGCAGCATGAATAGTGTCCTGCGACTTGTCGCATTTCTAACACTACTCGTGGCGATGGCGGGATCCGCCGAGGCCAAAACGATCATCTTCGGTGAAAAGCCGGAGACGGTCGAGGTTCGCTACGGCAAGGCAACCATCGTTCGCTTCGAGGCAAAGGTCGGATCGATCCAAAACGCCGAAAGGTACGAGATCGGCCCGCTCAACGAGCAACAACCGAACTACATGGAAATGTCGGTCAAGCCACGCACGACGGCGGCGGCCGACACGGTGAACTTCCTCTTGGTGGACGGCAGCGTTGCCCGCTTGCGACTCGTGACCGTGACGGGAGCCGGCGCGGACGCGGTGGAATCGTTCTACCTCGTGCAGAAGAAGCCGGAATCCTTGAAGGCTAAGACGGCAGTTCAGGCACCCTCTGAAGCGAGCAGCTACAGCGACAGTAGGGATGAGGATGGCGGCGGCAGCAGCAAAATCGAGCTGATGAAAGCTCTGATTCTCGGCTCGAAACTTCGTGGCTATCAGATCCGTACCATCGAGAAGCCGCTCAAGACCGGACTTGTCGGAGTCGATGCCGAGCTACTGCGCGTTTATGCCGGCAAAGAGTTGAATGGCTATGTCTTTCGTCTGACCAACAAGGCTTCGCAGAGCAAGTATGAGATCGACATTCGTCGCCTTAAGATCGGTGAACCGAATTTGGCACTCATGTCGCAGGTGGATCGAAGCATCATCGAACCCGCAGAGACCGGACGGCATGTCGCCTATCTCACGATCGTTGCTTTGCCGTCATCTCTCAGCCGTGACGTAGTGCTTCCTGTTTCATGGGTGAAGAAAGAGGAGGGACGAAAATGACGAACTTTCGTCCCAAAGTCAGGCGTGCCTGGACGAAGCTGAAAGAGCTTGGCGACAAAAACCCGCGTGCCATGAAAGTCGGCGCGGCACTCGCCGTCTTGCTCGCCATTTATGTCGGAAGTAAGTCCGTCGAGACCGTGACCAAGGTGGTGCATATCTCCAGGGAGGGAGAATTTGTATCCGCCCGAATCTTTGCTGGTTCCGAGGCGGCGGTTTATGAAGCTAAGGAGCGCAATCTCACAAAGCTCGCGGAGGAGCTTCGGAGCGGCCATGACAAGATCCTCGAAGACGTGCGGAAGGTCACGGCGCGGGTTGACGCCATAGAAACCGGCGGCAAACAAGTTGAGGCGGGAACGGAGGTGGCCGGGTCGTCTACGCAGACCTCGGGAGAGTCTATGCCGACTGGAGATCGTCTTTCCGGGGGGACAAATACCGCCGACCAATCATCGCAGCCGTCAAACTCTTTTGCGTCGGAGATCGTGCGCGCCCAGGGTGGCAGCTCTTTCGGTTTTGTGCCGAGTGCCCAGCGCATTCCGGCGCGCGGTCCCGACGTAATCAGCTTTCCCGTTGCAGCCGAGGAACCCAAGGAAGAACTCGGCGTCGTTTTGCCGGTCGGATCTTACGTCAAGGCTAAGGTTATCGCCGGCACTGATGCCACGACGGGAGACGCCGATCCGGTCCTACTTCAGCTCGACTTCTCGCACGTCCTGCCTAACCAGAGAAAGATCGACCTCTCCGGCTGTTTCATGACGGCAAAGGCGAAGGCCGATCTTTCGACCGAGCGCGTCAAGATGCAGACGCACAAGATCAGTTGCGTCTCGAAGCACGGAATGGTCTTCGAACGCGACGTGAATGGCTATGTCGCTGACGATGCTGATAACAAGGCAGCCGTCAGTGGTCCACTTCGGTCGCGTCAGGACCGTGTCGCAGCGATGGCCTTCCTGGCATCCGTGGTCGAAGGGGTCGGCAAGGCGGTGCAGCAGGCGCAGACGACTCAGCAAACGACACCTCTAGGCGGCGACCAGTCGGTCATGACCGGGGATCAGAAAAAGTATCTGGCCGGTGGAGCTGCGGCGAACGCCGGGAGCATGGTGGCGCAGTGGTACCTAAAGCAAGCAGAGAGCTTGTTGCCGTCGATCACTGTCGGTTCCGGGAGGGACGTCTGGGTGATCCTTCTCGATAACGTCAACCTCCCAAAAGACCACTTCACGAAAGGAGAAGGAGATGCACGCTACGCGTATGTTACTCGCATTCTTGACTAGCTTTCTGCTTCTGGCTGGTTGCGCCCATGATGGCCCGACGCTGCGGCTTATGAACGATCGCGCGGAATATGAAGACGAGGCAACAGAAACGTCCGAACTGAACCTCGGATCGTCGGGAGCACTCGGCGAGGTCGGAAAGCTCAAAGCTCGTCCGGAGCCGCGCGTGGCGCATATCTGGGTCCATCCGCAACGCATTTCCGGGCGCGAACATTTCTGGGGTGCCTGGATCTCGCTCAATCTCGAGGACGACCATTGGGAGGCAAAGACGCTCGACAGATTCGAGCAAGCGCAGCCCACGGCGAAGCCGAAAGACGACGGTAAGACGAAACGCCGTCAGAAGAAGTAAGCCAGGAAGACTACAAAAGCCTGCCGGTCCTGGGGCCGGGGGTGCAAAGAAAAATCCCGTCGCGTTCCACCACCGCAAGGCGAGCGCTACACCGATTGAGAGGTGTTGGCTTTGTCTTTACACACATCACTACCCGAGAACATCCAGAAGGCTCTTGGCCGCGACGATTCTCTGACGAAGGCCCTTTTTGAAAGGCCGCAGTCGCTTTCGGCGCTGCTCCCTTACGGTGACTATCTCCCCGACTCGCAGGTTTTTCTGAGTAAGGATGGCTCGCTCGGGGCGGTCTTTGAGATCGATCTACTCGAACACGAGCCAATGATCGGGGACGACATCGTCGAAGCAGTCGCGAGTCTCAAACCGTGGCTGAGTCTACCAGAGGATTGCAGCCTTCAGGTCATTTTCGACCAGAAGCTTCTATCGGCGCTCGACCGGCGCTTTGCCGAGCTGGAGACGGCATACCCGGAAGGCCATCCCGTGTCGGATGCCCTTTTCAAGGAGCGTCTGAACCGCATCCGGTCAGCCTGCAACTCCGCTTCGAATCTCGCTCCGATGGAGCGCAAGGCGTATCTCGCTGTGCGCCGCTATGCGCGCAAGCCTAAGCGTGAGGAGACCGAGGTGCTTTCCAAGCCGGAGAGGACGCTCCTTGGTGCCACGAAAGAATTTCTGGCAGATCTGGCGGCGTTCAAGCACATCGTCGCTGACTTGCAGCACTCGTCGAAAGTTGGCCTCCGCCTGATAGGCGCTGACGAGCTGGTCGATCTGCTCCGGCGTTTCTTCAACCCCGCGAGCTACTACAAGCGCGACTTCGCCCGCTACAACCCGAATCTTCCGATCTCGGAACAGTTGATCTACAACGCGCCGACACTCGACCACTCCGGCATTAGCCGAGAAGGACTCAAGACCCGGACCATTTCGCTCAAGACGAGCCCGCTCTGCGCCTATCCAGGCGGCATGGCCTACTTCACGCGCATCGCTTTCCCGTTTCGGCTGTCGCTGTCGTTTTCGTTTCCGTCCAAGGCGAAGGTTAAGCAGTTCTTCGATTTGAAGGAATTTTTCCTACAAAATACGCCGTCCGCCAGGGCGAGGCGGCAACGCGAAGAAGTTCTTGAAGTCCAAGAGCGTCTGGCGCGCGACGACCGCTGCATCTTTATGACGTTTAGCGTCGTAATCGATGGCAAGGACGACGACGAGCTGGACCAAAAGACGCGCGAGGTCGTGAGCGTTTTTCACCGGGACCTTGAGTGCGAGGTCATCACCGAAACCGATATCGGCCTTGGTCTTTGTCTGAGTAGCCTGCCGCTTTGTTACAGCCCGAAAGTAGATCTCTCGGCGCAGCGTTTCATTCGTATTCTGCGCTCGGACGCCGTGAACTTCCTGCCGGTCTTTGACTCGTTTCGTGGCTTGGAGAAACCGCTCCAGCTCTATCTGTCGCGCGAGGGGAACCTCGTTAGATTCAGTCTCTTCGAGAACGAGACGTCGAACCACACGATCTGCCTCGCCGATAGTGGATCAGGAAAAAGCTCCTTCGTAATTGACGCTGTGCAGTCCCTGAAACGGATGGGGCGAAGGTCGGGATCGGAGCTGGAACCGCTCGTCTTCGTCCTCGACAAGAAGTCGAGCTACCTCATGCTGTCGGAATACTACGACGCCGATCTCACGACCTTCGATTTCGGCCGGGACGTGCCATTTAGCCCCTTTCGCGGGCAATTCGACGAAGGAAAGGTCGCTTTTCTGACGCATCTGATCTCGGCGGCGATCAAGCTCACGTCGCCGAACTTCGAGCTGGAAAGCGACCACGTTGCGGCGATCACGAAGGCTCTGAAGCTCGCGCACGCCAAAAAGAGTAGCCAGGCTGGACTTGTCTACGTGAACGGCGCGCTGGAGCGATCAGGTGACGGCGTGGAAGTCGAGCTGACGATGGATGACGTAATCGCGGAGCTGGCGGCACTGCCGTCACTTCGGGAGTACGAATCGTTCGAGTCCTTGGTGACGGAGCTGGCGCAGAAGCTGAAACCATTCTACGGCGACGGCGCATACAGCTGCTTCTTCAAAGGCAGTCCGAACGCTCAAAGAAGGTCGAAGCTCTTTTTCATCTATGACCTCGACGCGCTCGACGCCGATCCGGTGCTCCGAACCCTGATGGCCATGTCCGTCATGGATGAAATCACAAGGATCATCAAACTCCCGGAGCACAAGGGACGGATGGGAATCATCGTCCTTGAAGAGCTTGGTCGGCTCGGAGCTGATCCGACCGTGGCACGCTACGTCGTCGATTGGGCAGAGACCTTGCGAAAATATGGGTACTGGCTCATCGGTCTTAGCCCTCGTCCAACGGCATACTTTGAGCTGGAAGCCGGGCGCGCGCTCTGGAGCGTCGCCGATAACTTCGTCTTCCTGCAAATGTCCTCCGACAACATCCGTTACATCGCTGAACACTCCGACATCCTGGACGAGGCCGGTGTCGAGGTTGTGAAGTCGCTCAGGACCGTGCGCGGTAAGTACGCGGACGTTTTCTACACCAATAAAAAGAGGACACGCCAAGGAGCCTTTCGCTTCTTCCAAACGCCGCTCGATCGTTGGCTGGCTCCTACCAACGCAAAAGATGCAGTCGCAGCGAGCGAGGCGCTGAAGGCGCATCCTGGCGACCGCTGGAAGGCGTTGCACGACTTGGCCGAGCGCTACCCTGAGGGTGTTTCTTAGCGCCGAACGGGCCTTCGCGGTGATGCCGGTGGCCCTTTGAAATCGACATGTGTTCCCACCACAGCAGCAAGCTGGCGGAACGCCCACAGCAAACAAGAAGGGAGGTTTCCATTGCGGAAACAGCTTTTACGGGTCTGTGCGCTGTACGCCTTGGTTTTTGGCACCAACGTCGCGCTGGCTCAAGACTCAGGACACCTACGCTACGAGAAGCAGACGACATTCTCACCAAACGACTACTTGCTGAAGTCGCGTGACGATCGCCGGGATCCGGTATTCGATCGCTATCAAACGATCGACCTCGGGGTGAATCTGGGCATCGGATCTGACTGTGGGCGCGTCGACTTTCGGAGCACGTTGCGCTCGTCGCTAAGCAACATGCTTGACTCGAAATACTTCGGCGACCTTGGCAAGGACATCATCGCGGCCTCGCCGATGCTGATCCTGTGCTACATGAGCCCGAGCTGGTGCAGCATCGTCAAGGGGGCGCAATTAAACGCGAACTTCCTTTCGCAAATGCGACTCGATCAGTGTGCCCTGATTGATCGCTACACCGACAAACGGGTCGATGACTTCTACGCTGAGCGTCAATCATGCGTGCACAAGAAAATCGAGGAGAACGGCGGCGACCTCGAAGCAGCGATGGACTCCTGCCGCAATATCTGGGACGTGGATCTAACGAGCTGGGCCGGTGGTGGCGGCAAGACCGACAGCAACAAGCTCCTGGAGTCGTCGTCCACCTGGGCGGGGTACGAAGGCGAGGCTGCTGATCGGTCGCTTGATCTCCTGAAGTCCCTGGTTGGCGATACGGTCGTTTCCAAGGGCAATATCTCGGTCGAATACGGCAGTAGAGCGGCACCGCTGACGCCGCAAAAGCACCTCCAGGAACTGCGCTCGGGCGTTCACACGAAGCTTTGTCAGAATCTCGTCGTGCGCGCGGCGACAAAACGCGGCAACGAGTCCATCACTCGCACCGTCACTGACCGCGACCTGAAGGATGTCAGCGGCGGGGCCGAGGAAGTCCTGGTCGATCGCCAAACGATCGAGGCGCTGGCCTACATGCCAATTCTCCAACGCGAGGCGGCTTGCCGCAAGCTCTCCGATGCCGTCGCCATGACGACCATGACCAGGGACATGAACCGCTCTCTGGATATCCTGACAGTCTCCTCGCAGAACCCGCACCTGCCGCCGCACCGCAAAACCGAGCTGGATGAAAAGCGCCGAACGCTCAAGGAGTCGATCGAAATCACTATGGAACTCCAGCGTGAGCGCAATGAGCCGCTAAACCGCGTCGTCTCCCAGATCAATAGCGAAGGAGAGCGGTACCGGGGCGAGACCTCGGATCGCGTGATCTCAAGCAGCGCCGCAGCGCTCGATCACGAGTCCGTCCGGTCGGCCTTCTTCGATTGCGCTGATAACGTGATGTGCCAGGGAGGGAGATAGCGCATGTTTTCCAATACAGCCTATGAGGCGCTTTACCAGTATCTCGGTCTCCAGCTCCATGCGAGCTTTGTCGAAGTCATCACATCGCAGAAGGTCTTCGCCTCCGTCGTCCTTCTGATCTTCGGTGTCATGTTCTTCATGACGACAGCCCGTTTTTTTTCGCGCTATCTACCGGGCGCATTGGTGCAGCGCCGGTCGGTACCGCTTTCGCGCTACGTCAAGATCATCTTCTGTCTCTTCCTGGGCATGAGCCTCCTCCAGATCGGCGCGAACACGTCGGTCAAGAGCTACAAGGGCGAGTCCTGGCACCAGAACGCCTACGTCAAGGCCAACGGCAGCGGGTTCCGCGAAGACTACCGTGTGAGCTTCGTTTTTGACGTTCTCAGTCGGTCGGCGGAGGAGGTAGCGGCACTGCTGAGTCGGATCATCGATGGTATTTTCGCCAAGACCAACTCCCAGCTTGAAGCACCGAACTTCTTCTATAAGGCCGTCCTTTTGGCGGGCTCGTCCACGATCACGGACCCGGCACTCAGAGAGAGCATTGCGGTCTATACCGATGAGTGTGTCGAACGAGTCCTTCCGCTGGTCGGTACGGAAGAGGCCAGAGATCGGATCGACTCTTTCTTCAGCTACTTCAGGGACGGACCGGGGCGAAGCGAGATTGATCGCCAGCTCGGCCTGGTTGAGATCAGCCGGTCGCAGGGACGACCTTATACCTGCCTCGATGCCAAGAACGAGATTCAGCGGCGTCTGAAAAACTACACGGCGTTTCGTTCCCGTGACTTCGTTGAACATCGCGCCAAGTTGGGCAGCGTCATGCAGGGGGACGCCTTCGACAACATGCTGATGTCGAGCGCCCTGACCAATCTCTATCTCGAGAAAGGCGAGACAGTCGGCGGCATCCAGAGGGGGTCTCAGCCGCCAAGTGGGACTGGCAGGATCTTCCAGTACATAAACCGCTTCTTCAGTTGGGACGGTCTGATTAGTCTCTTTGGCCGCGAGCATCACGGAGCGTCCATGGCGGCCGAGCGTAGCCAGGAGTTTTCGGAGAATCTGAGCCGCGCTCCGCACGTCGCCGGCTTTATCAAGCTGGCTCTCATCGCAATTTTCCCATGGCTAGTCTTCGTCGTCGTTGCCGGTCACTGGAAGATCCTGGCGTACTGGTATGCGGCGTATATCTCGGTCCTTCTTTGGACACCGATCTGGACACTTCTCTACCACATCGTTGCCAGCATCTCGTTATCTGCGGAAGCGTTGGAGGCTCTTGGGCGCCTCTCTGACGGGATCTCGCTCTATAGCTCTGAACTCGTCGTCTCGCGCATGAACTATATGTTCGCCGTCTACTCGTGGCTCCAGCTTCTCGTCGGCGTCGCCTTCACCGGCGCGGTCCTCTGGATCCTCCGTCCAGTGATCGCCGACTCGCAGAGCGAGCACGCGCCAGAGTTCATCGACGATGCCAAATCAACCGCTCAGGCCACCGCGTCGGTGGCGAAAGGAGTCCTGTAATGAGTGCCGCTGTGAACCTTCAAATCGAGTCCTGCCGGCCCGAGGGCCGGCCTCCTCGCGCCGGCAATGGCCGGCGTCGCGGTCGGCTTGCCGACCGCCTGGGGGGTCCGGGGGTCGCAGACAACCGGATTGAAAATCGGCGGGTGGGTACCACCTGCCTTGCTTGCTGGTTCCTGCATTTTACTTCCCACTCTTGTTCTATTTTTCGTCACATTTGGTTTTCTCTGATGTCTTTTCTCTCGGTAGTTCTAGGTCACATTCGCTCCACTTTTGTATCACCACGCTATCTCATCGCTGTCATTTCTCTCTGCCTCTTTGTTTCAACCGGCTGTGTATCGTCTCGTCAGTCTGATTCCCAAATGCTTCGCGTCCTGGAGCGCGAGGCGAAGCTACTCGACAGCCTCAAAGATCAGAGGCGTCACCCGAAATTGCTCAAAAAGCTCCATGCAGATGACACCGTTTCGGTGGCAGAGGCTCACCTTCGGGACGCAATCGATGCGCTGATTCAGGCCAACGCCGAGATGCGTTCAACTCTCAAGACCCGCTAATTCGGAGGTGCCAAGCATGACAACCAAAGATTTCGATCTGATCGACAGAGGCAACGAAGTGGTGAAGGCCACGGAATCGCTGGAAGACGAAACGGAAAAACTGGCCGCGCTCAATGACGAGCCGCGCCTGCGCCAGGAGGAGGTCGAAGGGTTCTTCGCCGCTTTGATCAGAGTGATCATGGCAACACTCAAACACTGAAGCAATCAGGGGGAATGAAATGGAAACAAGAAAGTCGGAAAAAGGGTCGCGCCAGTTATCGTCACACGTCAGATTCAGTGCCGACGAGTACCTCACAATCGACGAGGATTCGGTCAATACCGGGAAATCCATACCTACATTGCTTAAGGAGACTTACTTCAAGGGGCCACGCCCATTGCCGCTTGTTACGAAAGCGGATTTGGCAACGGTCCTCGGCGATCTTGGTCGTATTGGAAACAACCTTAATCAAATCGCTCGGCGCATCAATAGCGGCATTCGCTCCGGCTTCGCGGGCGAGTTTGAAGAAGTCCAGAGATCATTTGAAGGTCTCCTGGCGTTTCTATCGAGCAAGTATTGCCGATGCACGAACGCGGTTCGAGCTTAGCATGGCTACGATCAAGATTTATTCATGCCTCGTCAAAAAGGGGAACCACAAGATTAGATATGTGCTCGACAAACAGCTCCCCGGTGATCCGGTCAGCATGAACGGTCTTAGCAGCTCAGATCCAGAGTCCGTGATTAGCCAGTTTGCAAAACTGCGCGAGGCGCACGACTCCAAGGCGAAAAAACCGTTTGCGGAGATTATTCATAGTTTCTCGCCGGAGGAGAGCAAAAAGCTCTCGCCGGAGATGGTCAACCAGATCGGACACGAGGTCATCACGACGATGTTTCCTGGTCATCAGGCCCTCATCGTGACGCACCTCGACCGAGGGCACTATCACAACCACATCATTGTCAATCGACACCACATGACGACCGGCAAGTTGACGCGCGATAGCCTGCAAACAGTGAAAGAACTAAGGGCAATAAATGATCGTGTTTGTGAGGGATATGGTCTGTCCGTTCTGAACAAGGAGAGAAAGGAGCGCGAAGCGAGAGTGCCGGACAAAGTTGCCAAAATGATCCGCTACGGTCGGAACTCGTACATCGCCGACATGATGCAGAAGGCTGATTACGCTCGCTCACTTGCGACGAGCTATGGTCAATACCAGGGCATCATGGCTGAGTTTGGCATTCATGTCAGCGTCGAGAAGAAGAACGTTTCCTATCTCTACCCTGGTCAGAAAATTCGAAAGCGCGGGAAAAACATGGGAACACTGTACGACAAACCGGGGCTTGAAAAGACATTCCGCGAGAATGACGAGCGGTTCCAGAGTAATCCAGCTTTGCGTGACGCCCTTGCAGCCAGAATGAACCAGCTCAGGTCTGCTCCAGGATACATAAAGGGTCTTGGAGAGGAGCTCGCCGAGAAAACAGGCGGCCATTTCAAGGTCGGGGTCCGAGACTACTCCAAGCATGAAATAGTGCCGCGCCGCGAGGCCAGATGGGCGCGGGCGTCCGAGGAGGAATTGACGCAGTGCCTCGTGCCGATTGACGAGATGCGGAAAGCGCGCCGTGCAAGCATCGTAGGCTATTGCAAGCAAAACAAGATCGCTCTGAAGGAAAAGGAACCGGGAACGTATGTGATGGTTGGGCGCCCGCATGTTGAAGTCTCCGACTATGAATGGCGCAACACCAAGAACAATACGAGAGGCAGCTTGATCGATCTCGTGGCGGCGCATAAGCAAATCAGCTTTCTATCCGCCATCGCCGAGATCAATGGCAACAATCGCCTCCTGCTGTTGCAAAAGGAGATCGGTGAGGTCAAGCGCACGTACACGTCGTTCTATGTACCAAAACCGGAGCGGGACACGAGCAAGGAGGCTATCCACAGCCTCGCCAAACTCCTCGACGGTCGTGGCGTGAGGGAGGATCACGCGAATACGCTCCTAAAAAGTGGGCAGGCGCAAGTATCGAAAGGCGGAATGATCCGGTTCTTCGGCAAGGATGACGAAAACGGGGCCATCGAGTTTGAAAAGGACGGCAACGGTAAGTGGAACGCGCAGAAGCGCGGCCAGTTCACCAAGCCGTTCTTCATCATGGGCGGTAACGGAAGGAAGCTGAACGTCTTCCTTGATCCATTTTCGTTCATGCGCTCACGTCCAAAGGGGCTCTTCCCGGAGAAGAAGGAGAGCGATGCCACGCTCGCTCTAATGCAGCCTGACGTGAACGCCGTTGACCAGTTCTTAAGCGGTAACCGTAGCGTCGATACTCTGCGGATTGTTGCGCACGATCCGGCGAATCCGACCAAAGAAGAGCTGGACTTCTTTGGCGTCCTGAAAAGCCGCTACCAGCAACATGGCGTCTCAATCGAGTTCACTTCGATCGAGAAGACGATGCCAGGAAGGGGGATCAGCCTAGAACGATAGCAGTGTCCGACACACCGCTGGCAGGTTCTGACCTGCGGCATAAAAAATCCAGCCAGTCTTACCACCGCAAGGCGGACTTGGCTTCCAATCGAGGTATCGAATGGAAACCAAGCAAGAATCCAAATCGCCCAAAACCAAGTCGCCGCAAGCATCAACATCCCCCGTGCGAGTGAAACGGGAGACGAAGCGCCGTCTGCAAACCGAGCTTGCGAAGGTGAATCGAAAAAACTTCGGAAAGAAGGTCAAGATGGACGAGATGATCTTGCTCCTTTTAGGACGGTTGACCGAGCAAGACATCACGGCGCTCCAGGAAGGTTCTCTTTCCAATGCGGATCGTCTTGAGCTGGCGCACCGTGAGCATGTCAAAGCGCACGGCACGATCAGCATGGATGCGTTCCTCGGCAAAATTCTGAAGGGAGAAATCAGCGCAATCGGCAGCGTTCCCGATAAGCATTCGACCACGCACGTTGAACAGTAAAACGCAAGAAAAACAGTTCAAATCCGCTGGATGAATGTAGGGGGGAATGCTATGATTGCGACACTCGATTCGGGAGCTTTGTCTCCCAACGGGTTGCTCATTGAAAACGAAATATGCGAATGGTTAGGCATTGAAAAAGCCGCCGCCTTTCTTGATCTGACGCCGAATGCGCTCCGTATCATGGTGCATCGCGGCAAGATCAAGGCCCACAAGCTGGGACGAAGGCTGCGGTTTAAACTGGGAGACCTGAGATCTGCTCCTCAAAAAAAGAGGAGCTGATCAATGGCGATCAAAGAAGAAATGATCGACGGAAAAAAGGTCTACATGGTTACGGCCGCTGCCTTCGATGCGAAGGGTAAGCGGTTTCAGAAGAAACGCCGAGGAATCACGAGCTACCGGGAAGCCGAGCGAGTTCAGTTTGAACTGAAGCGCGAACTAGCTTTGATCCGGGAACAGACTCCATCCTATAGGTGGGAGGAGTGGTTCAAGGTCTGCATGGACAGGATGAAGGTGGAATACAAGGCCACCACACTCCTGAACTATGAGGGCAAGAACCGGCACTGGATTATGCCGTTCTGGGAGGGGAAGGACATCAAGTCCATTACCCCGCAAGACGTGCATGATGTTGTGTACGACAAAGCGAAGAACTCCTCGTGGTACACGAGGAAGTCGACGCTCAAGTACATCAAGCGCCTCCTCACGATGGCCTTTGAAGAGGGCCTGATCCCGAAGAACCCGGCGCTCCAGGTAAAGGTTAAGGTCCCGCAGGCCAAACAAGCCGTCCTGAGCAAGACCGAAGTAGACGTACTGCTTCGGGAAGCGAAGGCGGTAAACCACCGATTCTATGAAGTCTGGGTGGTGGCCGTACTGACCGGGATGCGATCTGGTGAAATGTACGCCTTGAAATGGACGGATGTTGATTTCGAGGGCGACAAGATCCACGTCACCCGAGCCTGGAACTCGAAGAACGGCTTTGGCGAGACCAAATCGGCCAAGCACCGCATCGTACCGATGTCGGGCGAGCTGAAGAAGTTTTTGCTGAAGCATCGGATGCGCCAGGGCGCCGGTAGCGAGTTTGTCCTTCCCCGACTTGAGGAGTGGACGGGCGGGATGCAGGCCCAGGTGCTTCGGAGCTTCTGCGAGGGGATCGGTATCACTCAGGTCAAGTTCCACGACCTCCGGGCGACCTTCATCACCCGACTCCTCGGCCAAGGGATTTCCCTGGCGGTAGTCATGGCGATCGTCGGCCACAGCCAGATCAAGACCACCCAGGCGTACCTGCGCCTAGCTGGCCTTGAGCTTAAGGGGGCGACCGAGGCGCTTGAGATCGAGGTGCCTGCGGATCAGGCGGGGGCGAAAGTGATCAATATCGGGTTTGGCGGTGACTAAGGCGAAAAGTAGAGCTGCCAATTGCTGCCAGCAAGTGATAATGTCCAATGATAATAGGTCGGTGGTGGCATTCCCGTCACCCCGACCACCTTTGTTCTCCAATGGTGGCAGTCCTAACTTCGTTTCCACTCAAGTTGTCCGTCTTCTTCGCAGAGCATCGCCGGGACACCGACATGCGGACCAGCCGCGGGCTGGTCCACGGTTCGAATCCTGTCTCCCTCTACTTGATGTGATCGCGAACCGTGGCGACTGTGAACCTCGCGTTTTCAAGTGCCTCTTTGGCGTCCGCCTCGGTGTAGAAAGATAGCGGCGTCAGGTCCTCGCTGCCGTAGAAGGCCAGCTCCCGGTCACGGCGAAGATTCTTCGAGATCGCGGCCAGCCGCGGCAGATCTTTCGCGAGACTGCCGGGCAAACGGTTCGCCTCCCGCAGCATGACCTCGGACACATCATGGACTCTCGGAGCTTCAACGCCATGGGATCTGAGCAGAGCCTTCAAAACGAGTTCAACAATTTCCTGGGCCTCGCGCACGACGTCGGCCCAGGACTGTTCCGCATACAGGACGTTCAGAGCCTTCAGGCGAGCATCTGATCTGCGCAGATAGTCCTTGGCGAGATCTCGGTTTTGCATCATGCCACCTCATCTATGGATCGAACCCAATAGTCTTGCCCATGGCTTCGCCGCCGCTGCAGTCGTCCGAGCGCAATCTCCGAGCGAATCCTCCCAAGCGTTCGCGATAACTCGAGTCCCCGTTCGAACACGATCACCCCGTCGACGGCGAGCTCCGCCCAGAGGCCGGACACGATTTCTCTTTTGTCGGGTAGCCGAGCCACATGCGCTTCCACAGTGCGATTATCGAATCTGAGCGTCACCTCGTCCCAACGGGTCAACAGTGAGCGCTTGATCTCCACTCCCTCGTCGACAACAAGCATCACGTCGATATCTGAGCTGTCGTTGGCGTCGCCGCGAATCCAGGATCCAAACACGATGATTCCAACCAGCCCACTTCCAACCACGTCAAGGGCACGGGTCAGGAGTTCGCGGCCAAGCGAACCGGCGGTCGGATAGTCGGGTGTGGCTGTGGCGAGAATTCGACTGCAGTATTCATTCAGTGAAAGGCTCTGGCCGGCGGCTTGGGTCTTGAGCTTCTGATGTAGCTCCAGCGGCACCCGTACGATAAAATTACTCAATAATTTCTTAGACTTAGTAATGATATCAACACCTCTAATAAGATGATATCATTGTGGCGAGAGCTGCGCAATCTAGCGCGAGACACACCTGTTGATCGTACTCGCTTTCTTTCCACTCAAGTTGTCCGTGAATTTCGCACTCTCCTCGCATTCGCATCGCAGAGATCAGAACCAACGATCGATCCGTCGTGGGTGGTACAATTGCCGCCACACGTCGTTCATTGGTTTGGATTGGAGAGCAGGCAAGATGGACTTTGCTGCCGCGAAGACCGTTCTGGATGGGATCGTTCAAAACGTCGAGAAGGTGATCCAGGGGAAAGAGGCAACCATTCGTCGGGCGCTGACCTGTTGGCTCGCGGGTGGTCATGTCCTCTTTGAGGATGTCCCGGGTACCGGCAAAACGATGCTGGCTCGCGCACTGTCCAAATCTGTGGGCGCCAAAACCAGGCGGGTTCAGTTCACGCCCGATCTCTTGCCGACCGACATCATCGGCTCGTCGATCTTTTCGCGAGAGAAAGGCACGTTCGTCTTTCATCCGGGCCCACTGTTCACGTCGGTGCTGCTTGCTGATGAGTTGAACCGAGCAACGCCAAGGACGCAGTCCGCGCTTCTTCAGGCGATGGCCGAGGGTCAGTGCACCGCGGAAAACCAGACATTCAATTTGCCCCAGAACTTTTTCGTCATCGCGACGCAGAATCCCGTCGAGCAACACGGGACCTTTCCGTTGCCCGAAGCCCAGCTTGACCGCTTCATGATGCGGATTGCTCTCGGCTATCCGGATCCACACCACGAAAAGCAGGTTATTCGTTCTCAGCTGCTTCAACATCCCATCGAATCTCTCGGGGCGACCGCGAGTGAGCAGCAGTTCGAAGCTGTCAGGGAACTGACGCGAAGAGTCGAAGTTTCAGATAGTGCGTTGAATTATGCGACGACACTGGTCTCGGCAACTCGTGATGATTTCAATATCGCGTTGGGCTGCAGCCCTCGCGCCACCATTGCGCTGATTCGCTCGGCACAGGCGATGGCCGTGATGTCGGGAGAGACCTTCGTAAAACCAGATTCGATCAAGCGAGTCGCTCCTGCGGTCATGGAGCATCGACTGGTTTTGACGACCAAGGCGCGGTTGGAACGTCTGCAGTCAGCGCAGATTCTCGGAGATATTCTGAAAAAGATCCCGGTCCCGGTGCGGTAGTCGACCTCCTCACTAAGTTGTCTGAGCATGATCGACCAGACCTATGATAGAATCGCTCGTCTCCTTGCCTTCAATCCAGCCGGAAAGGCATTCGAATCTGTTCCCTGGGATGATTTGCACGAGCACCTGCGGGAGAAACTCCCGTTCTATCTGCGCTTCTCGGTAAATCCCGGAAAGTTCATTCTCATCGTGGCCCTCTTGACGTTGCCCTTCTCGGTCCTCGCGCCCTCGCGGTCCGTGGCTGCGTTTGCTGCGGGTCTTGTAACGGCCATTTTGGTTTCCTGGTATCGCGCCTGGAAGCAGAGTGATGCGTGGGAGCTTTCCAATGTGACGGCAACCAAACTCGTCCACGAATCCGAGGAGGTCGAGTTTCAGGCGCTCATCCACAATAAGGGCAACACGCTTATTGAAGTTGTGGTCGTCCGTGTTCTCTTTGAAGGGAGTATCGAAAGGGAACGATTCGTTCTGTTGAACGGTCTTCGCCCGGGTGAAAAGCGACGCTTCAAGATCGCATACCTCGCAGATCGCGGGATGGGGCATTACGCGTTCGAGGACGTCAAGGTGGTCAACATTGATCCCCTGGGTTTTGCAGCGCTTTGTCTGTCCGTGCCTTGTCGATTGGACGTTGAGGTCCTGCCCGACGAGATTCCAGTTGATGAGATCGAGGTCAGAACGGCTGGATTGACCATGCACTCGGGAGCTTTTGAACTCGGTGCGGCAGGAGACTCTGTGTCCTTTCTTGGACTTCGTGAGTGGCAGCACGGCGACTCAATCAGACACATCGACTGGAAGCGCTCGCAGCGTCAGGGAGAGCTTCTGGTCAAGACGTTCGAGCGCATGTGCGCAACCGATGCCACGATTCTGTTTGATCAACGCGTGGAATCACATGTTGAGTTTGGTGGAATCTCCTCACTCGAGACGTTGCGCGACAGCGCGAACTCGATCATGAGGCAGCTCCTGCGTCAGCAGTTGCGTGTTCAGTTTCGCAGCTCGACGCACGCAATCCCCTTTGGCGGTGGAAGCATTCACGAGAATCTTCTGACTCAAGTTGTCATGCAGCAGGAGCTTTGCCCGGGAAGGTCGATCAGAGAGCTGATTTCGTCGAACGTTGCCGACATTCCTCCGGATTCGATGCTGATTTTGATGGTTTGCTCCATGGGCACTGTCTGGGATGAAATCTGGGAACAACTTCTGGTGCTCAATGACCAGCGTGTCGACATTATCCTCGTGGTTGTGGATTCGGGCGCGTTCGAGAAGCGAGTTGCTGACGCCGCCAATCTCAACGCTCGGCAACTTGAAGTGTTGGATTTCATCAAGGCCGCTCAGCCAAGCATGCACTCAACCAGTGATCTGGATCGCCTCATCAGAAAGATTTCTGAAAGAACTTGGGTACTCGGTCCGCACATGACGATCGGCTCTGTCATGCACCAATTCGGTGATGTTCAGAGCAGGAAGTCGATCAGATGAGTAAGCGTACATCGACAGAAACGACGCAATGGCAGCAGTCTCTGCTGGCGGTTGGGATATTCACGACGCTGAACATGACACTGCGGGGACTTCTGACGCAAAGTTCGCTCGGGGATTTTGCGGTTGGGCTGGCGCTGGTCTTCCTCGGAATCTGTGCGCAGCTTTTGGTGTTCCGGTCCACATTCTACCTGGGTTCGCTGAGTCGAAGAGCTCGAAGTTCACACCGTGAGTCTGTGCGGATCATGGGCTTGAGTCTGATCGGAAATCCACGGATCGACAGGTGGATGTCCCGTCTGCCGCCAGATTTTTTCGTGCGCGCCTTCGTGTTTCTTGTTCTCCTGGGCGGTGCCGTTGCTCTGAATTCATTCCTTGAGCTTGAGCTGTTTTACCGAGCCGGAGTAGGGGCTGTGTTCACCGCAGTTGCATTTCTGGTCTGTGTCACGCCCAAAATGCTGTGGTTGCCTCTGACCTTCACAATTCTCTCGCTTCTGTCGGCGGCACTTCGAGGTTTCACGCAGACGGGTTTGTTCAGTTTCGTCATCACGGCCCTTTGTTGCTTTCAGATGTTGTTTTTCGCGCGACTGCAGTCAGTCGGCGCTCGCCGGGCGGAGTTTTCCGATCACCAGCATGTTGGTGAGTCATCTCTGACCCAAGGGCTTGGATTCGTGGTGCCGCAGGCGCTGATCGTCATGGTCGCAGTGTTCCTGTTGATTCCTGAGAAAAAGACCGACAAGCCGAAACCCCGAGCAAATCCCTCGGTGACCGTCGGTGAGACGTTGAACAAGTGGATGTCCCAGGGAATAGGAGCATTGCCTCCGGCGACAGGCGGTGCAGGGTCTGAATCCGGGATGGGGCCCAAAACGAGCTCTGACGGTAAAGGTTGGAACGCAGGCACTGACGGTCCGGGTTCCGCGCGTTCCGGTTCTTCCGCATCGGAGTCAGCAAAATCAAGTGAGCGACTGAAACGAATGATGTCGCAAGGAGGCGGATCTCCGGAGTTGTCAGAAGGTGGGTCTGACATTTCAAAGATTTTGCCAACCTCATTGCCGCAGTCTCGAGCTGATACAGTTCGATTGCCTCAGGTTGAGGTCGGTGGAGATTCCTCAGGAGCCGAACGGACGCAACCAGAGCCAGCCAGCAAGGCAGGTGGACAACGGGAAAAGTTGGGCGTTGGCGATTTGAAAGTGGTCGCTGATGGATCTCTGACTCAGCAGGACAAGAACCAGCTTGCAGAGTCAAACATCAAGGATCTCGAGGCTGACAAGCGAGCGAACAATCGGGAAGGGCATGCTCAAGACCAGTCAGGTGCCCCGGGCAAGCCTGGACTCGCAAGCAGCAACGGAGATCAGGGATCTGCCGGTCGCCGGGGAGACGCCGGCGATGGACGCTTGAACGGCGCGACTGGGACTGCTGGTCAGGAACGAGCTGGTGGACAAAAGCCGGCGTCAATGGCGGTTGCCCCGTCTCCCGCGCCAAGTCAGAAGAAGGCTGTCGCGACGCCCGCGCCAAAGGTGATTCAGAAATCGAAACCCAAGCCAGAGAAGGATCACAGAAAATGGCTTCTGCTGTTTTTTGTCGCCGTCATTGTCGGGGCGCTCGTGATTCTGTTGATGCAAAGGAAGAAGCCGAAAAAATCTGTCAGCAAGGCCGCTCGTCCGAAGAGCAGTGCTGGTTCAGTCCTCGTCAACAACGTCGAAGCGGAATTCGATTTCCGAAACAAACTGGCCCGTTTGCTCGAACGTGGTTGGCAAGGCGAAGACGAGCGCCGCAAGCTTGTGGTCACGCTCTATCATCTGGTTCTGGAGTACTTTACAAAGTGTGGTGCGCCGAGGGATCAGCATCACACTCCAGATGAATACGAGTTGGTTCTGCGCCCGAGCATTGGCGCCCGCGCCCGCGCACTGAGTTATGTGACAACTGTGTTCTGCCGCGTTCTCTATGGCGGTCAGACCCCCACGGGGGAGGTCTTCACATCCTACGTTCGGGCAGTCGAGGAGACCGTGATGGGTCGCGTCTTGCCCCAGGCGCCGGGCGAGGTGCGTCGCTGAGCCTGATTCGCATTCATGGCAAAGGCCGTCCGCAAGGTGCGCGGACTTTGCCCTGCTCCGTTACAACGCCACGGCCGTCAACTTGTTGCTGCTCATTTCCGGCACGAGCAGGGTCGAGTCCCTCAGTCCGATGTCGGCTGAGTTCTGGAAGCCTTCGCCAATAAGCGAGACTCTGCCCTTGGTGTCGATTCGGAAAATCTTTCCTGCAACCCAGTCCGAAACCACGAAATCGCCGTTCTTCGTACGTACCAGACCGTCGAGATTGCCGATCGGCGCAGTGGCGACGAGCGTTTTCGCTTTCGTCTTCAAATCGAGCGCATACAGGTGACCGGGCGTCTTTGCACCGAACGTTGCTGGGTCGGTGATGAAGCCCCAGCTTGCGACATACAACTTGCCACCATCGACAAGAAGTCCGTTCGGACTTTCGAGTGATTCGCCTTCAGCAAGGGTCGCAGAGTTCAAGGATTGTGAAGGCAACAGGATTGCCTTGTTTCAGAAGTTGGGAGCTTAGATCCGCATCAGCGGATCTGGCCCTCGCTCAAACGTCCGATATCGACTTCAGACGTTACTCACGCGGTGCGCGCAAACAAAGCTGCAATTGGGGAAGCCGTCGGCATGTCACCTGCAGCAACAGTAACGACTTCTCCGCCGGCAGCGATGACGACCTCTGCGATATCGTCGAGAACGTCATCGTCATGACCATCCCGCTGTGTGTTGTGCAGCGAGAGCTGGCCACTGATCCGATCAAGCCGGCCCCACAAGTGAAAGTCTTTTTCGAGGACGAGACACTTTACTTCGCCGCGAACAGCGCGCGCAGCGATCGTCGCCACGTGGTCGCTGCCCGAGCCATTGCGCATCCCAGTACTCAGGGCGGCGAGGGACGAGCGAGTCTTTGGTGCGCTGCCTCGAGCGATCCGAAGCAAGGGGCGTAAGTGAAAGCTCGTCGCGACCACAGTCAGAGGTGGAACATGTCGTTCGAGTTCGATCACGATCGATTCCCGGCCAGATGTTGCGAATATGGCAAGGCCTCGCGTGCGTCTTGTGGGAGCATGCTCCTGAAATGCGCTCTCGATGAGACTCGTCAACTCGCGCCGCAGGTTCTCGCCCCACGACTCTGCAAGCAGCCCGGAAGCAGTCGCCATCGCTTCATCGCAACGCGTCTCCTGAGCGACGCCAGACGTTTCTTCGTCGCATGGGATGTAGATCGAAACGCAGGGGCCCGAAGCAGCCTGAAGCTGTTGGAGGGCATTGCGACGGAGCTCTGAATCGACTCGCAAGCGTGGGTTCTCCAGGAGGTAGATAAGTAGCCAAACACTCTACGGAGAAATGCGGGTATTGAGTTAATAGATATAAAGCTTTTGTTAAGACGGTCTGGTAGATGCGTTTTAAATTACCGTAAATATTGTCTTATCTCTCAATTCTCAGCAGAAGTCCCTGATCTGTCCCGAGATGTATCGTTCCGTCTGGGGCCACGCGAATGCTTCTGAAGCGGAGGTCGAGATCATCGAGCATGACCTCCTGACTCGATATTCGAACAGGTTTCGCTTCGGCTTTGTCCTTGGCTGTGGTCCCGGCAGAGTCAGACAACGTGAGTCTGCGCACGTGCGATCCGCTGAGGTTGGCAAGAAAGAGACTGCCGTTCCACTTCGCAAAATTAGTCCCGGAGTGAAACGCAATTGCCGACGGGGAGATGGACGGCGTCCAGTGTTCGATCGGATCCGTCATGCCGGCTTTCTTTGTGCCTTCGCCGATCTTCGGTCCCCAATATTCACGACCAAACGTGACAACAGGCCAGCCGTAATTTGCGCCAGCTACGAGATGGTTGATTTCGTCTCCGCCGCGCGGACCAAACTCGGCCTCCCAGATTTCATTTGTCCCGGGGCGTGTTGCAAGCCCCTGGGGATTGCGGTGTCCGTAAGTCCAAATTTCGGGGCGTGCGTCTTTCTGCGCTGCAAATGGATTGCCGGCTGCAGGTTTGCCGTCGCGCGTCAGGCGAAGAACTTTGCCGAGGTGACTCGTGAGCTTCTGTGCGTCGTGACGTTCGTTGCGATCACCGACACTGAGAAAAATAGTGTCGTCCGGACCAAACTCAATCCTCGAACCGAAGTGAATCTTTGAGTCTCCGGACGGAAGTGCCACGAATAACTCGCGGAAATCATCCAGTTTTGTTCCGACCAGTTTTGCAGATGCAAGGGCAGTTGTAGCTTCGCCTTTGCCCGTCGTCTTCGCGTAGCTGATGAAAATTCTCTGATCACTGGCAAAGGTCGGGGAAACCCGCACATCAAGCAGTCCACCCTGACCAGCTGCCGCTACTGCGGGAACGCCAGTGATGGTTTCAACCTTCGAGGTCGCGCCGATTGTGATGATTCGCATCTCGCCATTGCGCAAGGAGACGACCAGACGGCCGTCGGAAACAAGATCAATGCCCCAAATCACCTCGCCAAGGCGCGCCGTTTCGACGACGCGATAGCTTTCGCCACCAGACGTTCGAACTTTGGTTGAATCGATTTTCTGCGCGCGCACAGGTGTCGACGCGAACATTGAGCAGAATGCCATCACAACAGCGGCGGTATGTGGAGCGATGCGTTTCACGATTCCGAAGTCCTTTCTTGGAGCCGTTTCAGGTGGCGGCCGAAGTTACGCATGACCCAAAGGTGTGCTTTGGCTTGCGTCAACGTGTAGATCCACCAGGGAAGCGCGGGCGCGAAGTCGATGATCGACGCGAGAACCTCGCTGCCGTTGTTTACGATACGGAACTCAAGGCGTCCGCGGACAGTGTCGCTGCGACCGCGTCCTGCCGCAAGTATCCCACCGTCAATGTAGAACAGCTGCCGTTTTGTCGTACTGCGGTCAACTGAGTAGCTCAGCATCAGCAGCTCGATGTCTGAAATCCACGGTATCCTCAGTTTGAACGACAAATGGCCTTCCGGGGATTGCTCGACTCTCATGAATGGATACAGAAACTTCACGAGCCAGCGCCCGTACTCCAGCGCAATCCAGGCCGCATCGTGTCCCGGAGGGGCGGGCAGGCGCTGAATCGAGAACACGAGACTTTGGGGTTCTCTCCGGAGGCGATGTGACAACGCTGTCGTTGTGGCTGAACGCGGAGTTGGGCTGACTTCGACAGCCCGTGATGGGGATGTCGTGGCGGACACGGCTTCGGTGAAACCGCGTGGCGTGAACGCAAGAAATTTTGCGATGTCTGCCTCAGGGCGAACGAGCATCGGATGCTTGAGGCTTTGAATCAATGGCTGGACTAGTTCCCGCGGAGATTGCGTCACGAGCGACACCCAGAGGCGTGACAGGCCTACCGTAAACAACGGCACATTCAGAAAGAGTCGATTGCGGCCAAGTATTCTGGCCACGCGACGCAGCATGTCGATGTATGTCAGCTGCTCTGATCCACCGATATCGAATGAGCCATTGGGAAACGTCCGGTCTTCGCATACTTGGGCAATCGCCCGCGTGACATCGTCGATATATACCGGTTGCCCCCGAGTTGTCGTCCATGCCGGACAAACCATGATCGGCAGACGTCGGACGAGACGCTCCATGATGTTCCATGAAGAGCCACCGGGACCGACAACGAGACCAGCGCGGATCGTTGTCACCGGTATTCCGGTGCTGGCGAGCGCACCTTCCACTTCTCTGCGCGACTTGAGATGTGCCGAAAGCTCGGCATCGGGGATGATGCCGCCGAGGTAGATGATTCGCTTGATTCCCTGGCTTCGACAAGCTCGCGCAAAGTTGTCGGCGAGCAGGAGATCGATGTCGGCGAAGCTGCCTTGCACCAGTCTTGCTTGAGGCTGCATGGAGTGAATGAGCCAAATCCCAGTGTCAGCGCCAGCTACCGCAGTTTCAGCTTGTTTGAGGGAGAAAAGGTCAGCGCGTCGCCACTCGAGTCTCGATGACTCGTCGTCGATCTGCGACGAAACTTCGCGACGCGTGAGCGCAATGACCTTTAGGTTGCTGGAAGACTTCTCGAGTTGAGCGAGCAGTGCCTGACCAACGAAGCCGCTGGCTCCGGCGATGGCGATCGTTTGTGTGGTTGGGTTTCCGGAACTCAGGTTACCACTGGCCCTCGAAGCGGTTGCAGTCCCATGCTTCATGTAGATTTTTTTCGCTTTGTTGAGCTGGGCGACGGACTGGAATCGGAAGGCTTCATCACAGCAAGAAACTCGGCCCGCACATCGAAGGTCCCGCCAATTTGCTCAAGGTGCGAGTAAAGGCACGCGAGGTAGCACCCAAGCGGAAGGAACTGTGCATTCAGCGTCAGGCGGTGCTTCTTGCACGCGACAAAAACATCGTGAAAACTCTGGCGGAAGGCCGAGAGTCGAAACGCAACATCAGTCTGATCCCCGGTGCCAAAGTGCCTGCGCAGCTCAGGTTCCGCTGGTCCAAGTCCGAGCTTGTCGAGGGACTTCTGAAAGACTGCGCGATCGTTGCCGTAGAAGCCGCTGTACAGCCCACGAAGTCCGTCCAAAAAATCCGGTTTCCACTGAACGGTGAGCGGCGCTGGCTGCCATTCCACGCGACTCTCTTCGCCATTTGTATTGGCACGCCTTGAGAATGCGGACGCCCGGATGTCAAGCGCTGCAGATTCGGAGTTCATGATCTGATGAAAGTAGATGCGTAGCGCAAAACGACCGGCGTCGAGATCATCTCGCTTCACGAACTGCGGTGCGGCAAGGAGATCGTCGCGCAGCATTAGCAACTTCTTGCGGTCGGCAGCGCTTGCGATCAGGGACTTCGTCTCGCCGAGCATTCCCCACGTCGGCACGACGTCAAAGAACTCGGGCGACACAAAATCGAGCCACTTGGCCCAGTCGGAGTCGGCGATGAGTTTGCGAAGAATATCGATCACGATGAGCAAGGCTATCACTGAATGAGAAGATTTTGTTCTGCGGATTGAAGAACTGTCGTACAATGCCGGAAACATCTATGTTTGGTGCTTCTTTCCACCGTTCTCTCGCACAGGATTTGTCTTGGAACTCACCGATCTTCAGCTTGCTTGGGTCAATCTGATTGCGACTCTTTACATGTGCGGCGTGATCATGCTCGTACAGTTTGCGCAATATCCGTTGTTTCGTCTTGCAGGTGCCGACGGGTTTTCTGAGTACGCAACGAAACACCAGTACTGGGTCACCTTCGTCGTAGGTCCAGCGATGTTGGTCGAGTGTGGCGTGGCGCTCATGTGGTTGGCGCTGCCAACTCCGCTTCCAAGTGACTTGATTCTCATCAATGCGGGCCTGATGATCGCTATTCTTGCTGCCACTGCTGTTTTGAGCGTGCCGTGCCATGCGCAGCTCGTGAAAGGTTACGATGCCCGCGTGATTCGGCGCCTCGTTCTCGGGAATTGGCCGCGGACGGTGTTTTGGATCGCCAAGGCGTATGTCGCGGTTCAAATTCTTCACATGATCTATACGGGGAACTTGCCATGACGGACGCGAACGGAATGAATGGCGGCGCTGGCTTGAGGATCGCGATTGTCGGTGCGTCTGGCGGAATAGGATCCGCGCTCGCGATGCTCGCGAGAGGCAAGGGTCACAGGGTCGCCGTCTTGTCGCGCAATGCGGCTCGAGTTCAGGAAGTCGCTTCGCAGTGCGAAGCCGCTTCAATCGTTCTTGAGAGCGGGGATTTTTCAGGAATCGAACGCGGAATCGGCGCTGCGGCCGAAGCCATGGGCGGCATCGATGCCGCGGTGTGCTGCGCCGGAACGTTTCTGCTCAAACCAGCGCATTTGACGTCTGAGGCAGAGCTGCGGGGTATTCTTGATTCGCAAGTAGTCTCGGCATTCGCGACGGTTCGCGCAGCCGCAAGACTGATGATGGACGGAGGCAACGGTGGTGGGATCACGCTCGTGTCGTCTGCAGCTGCCCGCATCGGACTTGTGAACCACGAGGCAATCAGCGTCGCCAAAGGTGCGATCGATGGGCTTGTCCTGAGTGCAGCAGCCACGTACTCGCGCTATCGCGTGCGGGTCAATGCCGTTGCTCCCGGACTCGTTGCAACGCCGATGACGGCGCGAATCACGGGAAATGCAGCCGCACTTGAGGCGTCGCAGGCGATGCATCCGCTTGGTCGCATAGGTGCGCCGGACGATATCGCTCAGGCAATTCTATTTTCAATTTCAACAGAAGCGTCTTGGATGACGGGTCAGATTATCGCTGTGGATGGTGGACTCTCGGCAGTCAAAGTGCCGGCGGCTGCGAAAAAAGCATGAAACGCGCGGTATAAGAGTTTTCTGCCACAGACTCGTCACTATGAACACGTTCGAGAGCACCAGCAGCATAATGGTCTTTGTGGCAATCATGATGGCAGACCCGTGTTTGTCGTCAGTTGGTGTTCTTTGAGTTTTTGAGTTGCCGCTGAAACCAAAGTCCTTCGATCGATGTTATCATCATTTTCCTTGCGCCACGTTTGGTTGGGCGATGAAGATTCCATTTGTTCGAGAGGTGCTTTGTGAGTGCTTCGGTTTCTGCGATTCGATTGGGGTTTGCCGGATCGGTCGGGGGAACGCCGCTGATTCGAGTTCGTTCCCTGTCCGAAGCAACCGGGTGCGAAATCCTCGGCAAGGCCGAGTTCATGAACCCAGGCGGGAGCGTGAAGGACCGCGCCGCAAACAACATGGTCGAAGTGGCCATGGCAACTGGTGCGCTGCGACCCGGAGGCGTGATTGTCGAGGGAACTGCGGGGAACACCGGTATCGGGCTTGCGTTGATGGCCAACGCCGTTGGCTGCACCGCGAGTTTTGTTGTGCCCTCAAATCAATCGCAGGAAAAAATCGATCTCTTGCGCAGCCTCGGCGCGACTGTCGAACTCGTTCCACCGGCGCCGTTCAAGGAGCCGGGAAACTACTTTCATGTGGCTCGACGTAAAGCTGAAGCGACTGCTGGAGCCTTTTGGGCGAATCAGTTTGAAAATCTGGCCAATGCTGACGTGCACTATCGCACTACTGGACCAGAGATTCTTGTGCAGGCCGACGGGGTCGTTGACGGGCTCGTCATGGCAGCGGGCACAGGTGGAACCATCGGTGGAACAAGTGCGTTCATCAAGGAGCGTAGTCCGAAGACGAGCACTTGGCTGATCGATCCGGCAGGATCTGGACTCTACAGCTATCTCAAGACCGGCGAGATCAAGTCCGAGGGATCATCCATCACCGAGGGAATCGGCATCATGCGGATCACGGCCAATTTTCAGCGCGCGCGCATCGATGATGCTGTGCAGGGCAGTGATGCCGAGATGCTTGCCATGGCGCATTGGGTGCTCCGTCACGACGGGCTCTTCCTCGGAACGTCCGCTGCTCTCAATCTCGTCGGCGCGGTGAAGATGGCCCGACGTCTTGGTCGCGGGAAACGGATCGTGACGATTCTGTGCGATGGAGGTGGTCGCTACCAGAGTCGGATCTATAGTCCGGAGTGGTTGGCGGCGAACGGATTTGCTGGCTCGGTGGACCAATCGACGCTGGATTTCGTTCGGTAGCGGTAATCTTGGTCACGTGAGTGTAACAAGAAGATCTTTTGGAGGATTTGCAGTGATGAGGTTTTGCTCAATCTGGAAGAATTCTGGCGCCGGTCGCCTCGTCCTCAGCTCGATTCTTCTTCTGGCCGTCGCGCAGACTGGATTTTCCAACACTGAATCACTCAAACCCGGGAAGTATGTGCGCGTGTACAAAGGCGGTGAAGGAATCACTGTGACCGTCGTGCCGTTGTTGCCGAACAGCGAGCGCGACGCGTTGATCGAAGTCCGAGGCGTCGAATCGAAGATCGATGAAGTTGTCCTGCGGCATAAACAAGCGGAAGGGCGCGAGGATCCGACGTGGGTGACGACCATCGCTGGAGAGGACTTCTGGACACTGGAATCGAAAAAGGTCTGGGGAACGAACAGGTTGGTCTTGCGGCTGCCTGAGAAGCCGATGGAGTCGATCGAAGTATTCTTTGACGAGAAACTCTCGAAGCGGGCGCGTGCGTCGACCTTCGTCAATCGCCACGAGAAGCAGGTCAAGAGTGGTGTGATCAAGAAACTCGCGGCCTGGAACCGAGCTGAGCGGGAAGCCGGTCATGCCAAGGAGTTCGCGGGAGAAGTTGCGGAGATGAACAAGGCTTGCGGCACAGCGATCACCGCGTCAATTGATTGGAAGAGCGTCACCGACGAGCACCTGAAGGATCTGTCCATTTCGAGCTATTGCGGCTCGATTGTCGGTGCACTCGAAGACGCGTGCGAGACGCCCGAAACAAAGGCAAAGATTGCCGAAGGCCTGAAGAAGATTGAGTGTCGATTCACCGAAAAGGACCTGAGGCTGCGCATGGAAGCCGATGCTTCGCTGGTTTTTCTGACACATCGCAACGCTGCGAACGTCGATGATTTCACGGCAGCTTACGTGAAGAATCAATTCTGACGGGGGAGCGCTGAA
>Ga0169931_10002248_pt1 | contig 31572 bp, 21 predicted proteins | sample Kivu_15m_20L_FD_129675 | JGI IMG/M metagenome (GOLD analysis project Ga0169931, IMG submission 129675) | Freshwater microbial communities from Lake Kivu, Western Province, Rwanda to study Microbial Dark Matter (Phase II) - Kivu_15m_20L... | ecosystem: Environmental > Aquatic > Freshwater > Lake...
AGCTCCTCTCGAATTGCATGACACCATTCATAAAGTTGTTCAAGTGGAATAATATCAACGTGTGCTGCTATTTGTAGAACACTATCAGCAGAGGTGTACAAAATGGGTAGGCCCGTTGAAAGGTGTTCATCGCCATAGTCGAGAATAACTTGAGAGCCTGAGTATGGTTTATTGCACAAGAATTCAGGAACACCCGTGGTTATGTTGAGTATTTCAAGCACCTCAACAGGGAATCCCATTTCATAGGTTGGAAATGGCTTTTTCAACACAATTCCAGCGAATTCCCAGTGACCCGTTGTGGAATCTTTACCGGCTGATCGCTCTCTAATTTTCCCGTATGCAGCGCTTGGTTCAGATATTGGAGATAGATAATCTAGAGGAATGATATTGGCCAGTCCTAAGGACTGAAAGTTTGGGAGATGGGCTTTTCCAAGATCGACTACATGTTTTAGGGTGTTTGCGTCGGCATCACCGTAGGACACGGAGTCTTCTTGAGCTCCACATCCTAAACCATCAATAACAAGCAATATTAGACGGGCCATAACTACTCCCCTGCATCATCAAGAACCTTAAGATTGGGGTCTGTTTTTCGAATAAGTGTATTCAAAGCCTTGCGTGCACGTTCATGAACACTGAAGGCATCCGCATAGGTCGGCTGAAGATGAACAGCGCTCAAGTGTAATGATGCCGTTTCAGGGATATCCCAATGCAATTGAGAATGAAGACGCTTGTTTAGACTTGTGCCCCATTTTTGAATCGCATCTAACTGGTCTGCATATACCATAAAACCATAAATATGATCTGTATGAAAAATAGTCAGGCATTCTGTGCCGGGATCGGGAGCACTCATTAAGTGTAAAATATCTTGATGCACTTTTTTTAATTGATCAGTGCTAAGCTTGGTTCTAATTCCATTGTAATCTGCCAAACTTGCATAGCCAAGCCAGACATGATAGGAGGGTTTTGAATCATTCGATGATCGCAGCATTTCTAACTCGTGCTCTATGACTTGATCCGCAAATTCAGATTTCAGACTACCATTTTGAGCATGAATGAGATCTGATTTGATGTTTTTGTGCATTAACTCAAGTTTGAGTCCTACTAATCGAGCCATATTGAGTAACTGATGTCGATTAGCATCATTAAAGGATAGGGCATCCGAATGGTTCACCAGTAGTATAGCAAGTGTGTTGTGCGGCGTTTTAATTGGTATGGCAATACTGGCTCCTCTGGGAGATATCTCGCTTGTAGTTACTCTATGAGGACTCCCATTGATGTGAATAGAGAACTTAGAGGTGTCTGATGCGATGGCTTCATGGACCAGACTTGGTTGATTGACCCTAGTTCCCGGAAGTACAAATGGTTGACCGAGTGTACCAATCATTTTCCATTCGTTGAATTCTTTGACACACAATGAAACTTCTGAACCAGGAATAATTCGTTGAGCCAATCCGGCCATTTCCCATAAAATCATAGATGGTTCACGTTGACGCAGAAGATCATCAATGGCTTTTTCGTAATCAAGCCAGCCTTTTTGAGCCTCAAGCAGATTACTAAGCTCCAAATACGTATGAAGAAGATTGTCTAGTGAGGCTGAAAATGCAGAAATGGACTCTGAAGAGCTGGAATCCCATTCGGAATGATCACATTCGATAACAGTCAATGCGATCGTCTCATTATTCGTTTGAAATGGCTGAATGTAAACGTACCCGGAAGGTGTGTATGATCGATCGTAGTAATGAGTGATCTGCTCAGAGGGTAAGGCATCACCAATTTTTAACCAGACTGATTCTGTTTGGTCTTTGAATTTGTGTAAATAGGTTTCATCAAAAGGGATTCGGTCTTTGAAAACAACATCCGTACGAGCACTTGAGTAGGCTTCTGGAACAAAGATTTCTCTTTGGCGATTCACCCAATGTAGAGCAATTGTCTTTGCGCCTGTTGAATGACGAAGCATGCGAACTAAGTCGCTCAGTATACTTCGAAATTGCTGCAAAATAGCTTCTTCACGCTCATTTCCGAATATTTCGGTATGATTAATGCGGTTGAAATTCATACTAAGATTTTTCTATTACGATGTGTGCAAGATGTTCGGCCTCTTCTAAAAGGTGCTCAATGGATGCTATACCCTTTTTCCAAAAATTTTTGTCCGTGATATCGAGTCCCGTGGGTGCAATAATCATTTCGGGCCAATCCGAGCCACCTGCTTTAAGGATATTGATATAATGATCCTGAAAACCCTCTGGTTTTTGAAGATACTGCTCATAAAGCGACATCACGAGAAGCTCCCCAAATGCATAGGCGTACACATATCCAGGTGAATGTACGAAATGTGGGATATAGCTCCACCAATAGTCGTAGCCTGGAGTAAGGCTCACTGAATCGCCATAAAGTTCCACCTGTGTATTTCTCCAGAGTTCATTAAGCTGCTCCGTTCGGAGTTCACCTTGATTTCTTCGGGCTGTGTGAGCCGCATCTTCAAAACGATTCATCGCAATCTGACGATAGACCGTAGCCATCGTATCATCGATTTTACCAATAAGCATAGACAGCTTTTCTTTGGGATCATTAAGAGTGTTGTAGATTTTTCTAAACACCAGCATTTCTCCAAAAACGGAAGCTGTTTCAGCAGTCGTTAAGGGGGTATCGGCTTGAAGCACCCCTTTTTCACGACTCAGATATTGATGCACTCCATGACCAAGCTCGTGCGCCAGTGTTTGCACATCTCGAACGCGACCATCATAGTTCATCAAGATATAAGGATGTACAGAAGGGACGGTTGATGCTGAAAAAGCACCATTTCGTTTACCTGGCTTAATTGCTGCATCAATCCAATTTTTGTTAAAAAATTCAGCTACAATATCACCTAATCGTGGATCAAAATCGGAGTAGGCCTCTAAAACTAAGCTTTCAGCTTGTTTCCATGGTATTTTCGTTTCTGATTGTAGAACCGGAGCGTAACGGTCATAGTCGTTGAAATCCCCTTCCAAACCAAGGAGTTTCGCTTTCAGACGGTAATAGCGTTGAGCCAAGTCGTAGCGACTCATTACTGTGTCTATAAGTGACTGAACCGCTGCATCTGATATTTCATTAGAGAGATTGCGGGATGAAAGCCAGTTTGGATACCTTCGAAGCTCATCACTTATTTTCTTGTCTACCAAAAGCGTATTGAAGATATAGGTCAATGGCCTAGACAAGTTTTGTAGACCTTCGGTCATACTATGAGCTGCTTTTCGGCGGATTTCACGATCATGGCTGTGAAGCTTACTCAGAACTTCTTGCTCTGTAAGGACTTCTCCATCATAATCGAAACCTGCAGAGCTGAGTGTTTCATCGAAAAGACGTACCCATGCGGTCCGACCAGAAACAGATTTTAGGGATATAATCTGTTCTTGTTTTTCCTCAAGAGTGTGATCTTTGTACAAACGCGAGGTTTCTAAATAATGCTTCCATCTACCGAGTGTTGGTGAATGAATCAATGATTTGGCTTTTTCATTTTCGACCGCCAACCACTCAACAGAAAAAAAGATAAGATCCTGGCTAATCTCAGATCCAAACTCCGTCATTTCCTGAAGAAGTTTACCATTCTCAGGATTTAGAGTGTCTGTTGCCCAACTCAAATATGCAAAGGATCCCAGTTTTCCAGCGAGATCTTGAATCTCTTCGTATGATGTTAGGGCTTTTGCTAAACTATTTGCATCAAGTTGATCGACTTTACCCCGGTATTCCGATAGAAATTGTGCTGCCATCGAGCGCAGACGCTCTTGGTCTGCTTTAAAACTAGGTTGATCGGCTGATAGATATAAGTCTGATAGATCCCAGTGTATTGTTTCTGCTCCGGTATGATTGTTCATTACTTAGTTATGTTCAAAACTCCATTTTTTCTTCGTGGAATATACGGATTGATCAATTGAAAGTGATTCATTCCTTTATTTTTGGATGGATTTATTACTGCTTAGATACTCTAAAATGTTGCAAATATGGGTATATTTGAGGTTTATGATATTGAGCTTGTTATCAAGCAAGTAAGTAAACGAATCACGACTAAGATTCTACCCCATTGAACTTCCTCGAAACCGTATTTGGACCTAATTCAGCTCTCGTAGAAGAGCTCTATAATCAGTATAAAACGAATCCTGCATCCGTTCCATCCCATTGGTCAAGCTATTTTGCCGAACTGGAATCGGATCACTCAGAAGAGTCACTCTCTGTGGATCCTACACCTGTTCTATTGGAGCCAAAGCCCACAAAAAGTGAGACTAATGGAGAATCTGGTACAACTCCGCAAATTTCGAAAACGACGGAGAAAAAAGAGATCTCTCCACAGGGGGAACAAGAGAAAATAAAGGGAGTTGCTGCAAAAATTGTAACGAATATGGAATCCAGTCTGGAGATTCCAACGGCGACTTCCCTTCGTGTGATTCCAGTAAAGATGATGTTTGAGGATCGAGCGATCATCAACGAGTATTTAGAGAAAAAAGGTAGATCAAAAACTACCTTTACACATTTTATTTCCTGGGCCGTAGTTCGGGCATTAAAGGAATACCCATCCATAAATGCCAGCTTTGCTGAAGTTGATGGTGCTCCAACGCGAGTAAGTCCCGGACAGATTAATCTGGGTATTGCGATCGACTTGCCAGGCAAGGATGGAAAACGCAGCTTAGTCGTCCCCAATATCAAGGGGGTCGATAAAATGACGTTTGATCAATTCTTGGATGCCTACAGCGATTTAGTCCAACGAGCGCGTGATGGGAAATTAGAGATTACAGATTATGAAGGAACAACGATAAGTATTACGAATCCAGGTACCCTGGGTACGGTTTCTTCATCACCAAGACTGATGAAGGGTCAAGGGGCGATTATTGCAACGGGAGCTATCAACTATCCGGCTGAATTTCAGGCGATGTCAGATGAGGTACTCAATCATCTTGGTATCAGTAAGGTGATGACGGTGACTTGTACCTATGACCATCGGATTATACAGGGTGCTGAGTCTGGTGCTTTCTTGGCGCTAGTTCACAGTATGCTCAATGGGGAGAGAGATTTTTATGATAAAATTTTTGCAGATCTAGATATCCCATATGAGCCCATCAACTTTGAAAAAGATATCAATGCTGGCATTTTTGGTGAAGGTCAATCCATAGAAGCTACCAAAAAAGCTGTTTCGGTGATGCAATTGATTCAGTTGTATCGAACCAACGGACAAATGCTGGCGAATTTAAATCCACTTAAGACGGGTCCTGTAAAATCTGCTGAGTTGGAATTATCCCATTTTGGATTGAGTGTCTGGGATTTAGATAGGGAATTTTATTGCGCAGGGCTCGGTGGTCGTGAGAAGGCTCCTCTTCGCGATATCCTGAATATGCTTAGAACAACGTACTCCGGATACATCGGAGCTGAGTTTATGCATGTTCTCAACCTGGAGGAGCGTTATTGGTTACGAGATCGTATGGAGTCGACCAATAATAAAATTCAACTAAGCCGAGAAGAGAAACATCAGATTCTCCACAAACTCAACCAAGCTGAAGCTTTTGAATCCTTTCTGCACCGTAAATATGTTGGACATAAACGATTTTCGTTAGAAGGTGCCGAAACGGTTATCCCTATGATTGATTTCATGATCGAACACGGTGGGAAACTAGGTGTAGAAGAGGTCTATTTAGGGATGGCACACCGTGGTCGCTTGAATGTATTAGTGAATACCATGGGTAAATCTTATCAGAAGATTTTCTCTGAATTTGAGGGTGTAATTGACCCTGCAACGCGTCAGGGATCGGGTGATGTAAAATACCACCTTGGTATGAGTGGAGAGCATGTCACCAAAGATGGTAAAACAGTTCAGCTCGCGCTTTTGCCAAATCCGAGCCATCTTGAAGCAGTGAATCCAGTGGTTGAAGGTGCAGCACGTGCTCGCCAAGATGAGATGGGTGCAGACTCAGAGTCAAAGATTCTTCCTCTGCTCATACACGGTGATGCCGCTTTCGCAGGCCAGGGTGTTGTTGCTGAGACCTTAAATATGTCACAATTACGTGGGTATAAGACTGGTGGTACTATTCACCTGATCATCAATAATCAAATTGGTTTTACTACCCTACCTCGAGATGCCAGGTCAACTATTTATGCTTCCGACCTCGCTAAAACAATCTTAGCTCCTATTTTTCATATCAATGGTGATCAACCCGAAAGTGCTGTACACGCCATGCAATTGGCACTTGAATACCGTCAGAAATTCAACAAAGATGTGATTTTGGATCTCATTTGCTATCGTAAGTATGGTCATAATGAAGGAGATGAACCAGCGTTCACTCAGCCAGGGATGTACAAAGAAATCAATGATCATAGGAATGTTCGTGATTTGTATATGGCTGAGCTCGTTCGCAAAGGGGATATGACTCAAGAAGAGGCTGATGCCATCATCCAAGAATTTGACTCCTTGTTGGAAAAGGCCTTCTCTGAGGCCCAAAAAGCTCAAAGTGCTGTTGTGGATCAATCACGCATTGCAAGGCCCTACTCACGTCAATTAGATCGTTCTAAGTCAACAGACACTCGATTTGACTTGGATAAGATTCGTGAGATTGCTCGCAAACTCAATACGGTTCCGGCTGATTTCGATGCTAATCCAAAATTGTTACGAATTCTTGCTAAGAGAAACGAAATCGTCGATAAAAATGAGAAAAAAATTGAGTGGGGATATGCTGAAGCTATTGCCTTTGGTTCCTTATTATCTCAAGGCTATGATGTACGTTTAACTGGTCAGGATGTTGAACGTGGGACCTTCTCTCATCGTCACTCTGTGCTTCATGGTACTGAGACAAACCAGCAGTTTACTCCCCTAAATCATTTGTATGATGGTCAAGGTAAATATCATGTATTCAACAGTCATTTGAGCGAGTTTGCTGTCCTTGGTTTTGAGTTTGGATACTCAAGCCTGGCCCAAAAATCCCTGGTTTTATGGGAAGCTCAGTTCGGTGATTTCTCGAATGGTGCACAGATCATCATCGACCAATTTATATCAGCTTCAGAGGCTAAATGGGGGCAGACAACATCTGTTGTAATGCTTTTACCTCATGGTTACGAAGGCCAAGGTCCGGAACACTCCTCAGCACGACTAGAACGTTATTTACAGTTGTGTGCCGAAGATAATATGCAGGTCGTGAATTGTTCTACTCCTGCACAGTATTTCCATTTATTACGTCGCCAAGCCCTTCAAGAGCATCGTAAGCCTTTAATTGTGATGTCACCAAAGAGCTTATTGAGACATCCAAATGCTGTTTCCAGTTCAGATGAATTAGCTAATGGTCACTTCCATCCGCTTATCACAGATGATTACGTTGATGCGAATTCTGTAAAAAGGGTAATCTTTAGCTCTGGAAAAGTGTATTACGATCTGTTGAAATATCGCGATGATGGCCAATACAATGACACAGCCTTGGTTAGACTCGAACAATTCTATCCCTTCCCAGATGCTGATATAAGAGACCTAACCAAAAAGTATCCTAACACGAAGGACTGGGTGTGGTGTCAGGAAGAACCTCGAAATATGGGTGCTTGGACTTTTGTCTCGCCATTAATCGAAGCAGAGCTTAATCATCGATTACGTTATGCTGGACGCATGGCGAGTGCATCCCCTGCTGCTGGATCATTGAAGGTGCATAATTTTGAACAGGAAACACTCGTCAAAGATGCTTTTCAGCAAGCATAGAGAGTACTGTCTTTAAAATTAAAAAGGCTTGGTGATCCACAAATCATCAAGCCTTTTTTATAAAGGTAGGTGTTTTAAAATTTATCTCAACCCGTTTGGGACACCTTTACAGATTCGACTAACAGCATCGTGGCTGTGAAGACTTTCCATGTGGACACATCGCACAACGAAATCTTTGATCATCGAACTTTTAATGAGTTGCTCGTAGAGTAATCGAGCGGCATCTTCGACAAACTTTTGATAGGCTCCGTTCAGTTCGGCGAAGGCTTGTTCGTCTTCACGAAGTACAAGTACTTGGGTTTCCGTTTTGAGTGCTTCTCGGCAACTTTCTACGAGATCTTCCACTGCATAATTGCCGGTGTATTCGACGGTAATGTAGGCAACAGAACGTTGACTGTGAGGAATAGATGCCACATCTCTGGTTTCACGCGCGTGCTCAGCAAGCTCATAGGAGCAAGGGCATGCACTGCTATATTCAAACTCCAGGTGCATGAATTTTCTAACATTACCGTGTTCATCCATTTGTCCTTCTTGTGAGGCATGGTAATATTGCCATCCTTCTAAGTCAGAGCGAAGACTTTTGAGAAGCATAGGGTAATTAAAGGAAAGCTGAACAAAACTTGTCTTTGATTCGAGATCTGTTTTGTACATTCTCAGGATGTAATCGATGACATCTGAGTGGAAAATTTCATCCTTGAATTTGTAGAAAGAGCGCATGATGCGACTCATGTTGATGCCCTTTTTGGAAGCATCGAGTCCAACATAACCATCTACAGAAGTTTCAAGAGTAATTGTGCCTCCCCTTTTGGTCGGAAATTTTAACGGTAGTTTGAAATTAGAGATTCCCACTTGCTGGATGGGTACAGAGGCACCTTCAATCAGTGATGCTGGACCGTTTTGAAGATCAGGGAGACTTTCTTTGTATTCAGGGGTGACCGTAAAAGTTGGGTCGTAGTAGCGTTTGAGGCCGGTGCTTATCATCGAATTTAACTTGGGTTGTTTGTTGTTGTATCCGTGTGTTGTATCTGAACGAACCCGATCAGGTTATACTAATACGGTACTCAGCTATATTTCGTTCCGTTTCGTATAGTTTTACAGAAAATAGTTTTCCGCCTATTGCACAAGCTTTTTCTACAGGTTCTTTTAGCTCCATATAGAATGCCTTTACTAGATTTTCGCTGCTGGGGATGACTCCATTCAAAAAAGGGACATCCATATTTAGATTACGATGATCGCAAGGCTCAATGATATGTTGATCAACTATCTGTTGAAGTGTTCCAAGATCGATAAGGTAACCAGAGTCAGGATCTGGTTCACCGACAACAGTGACTTCCAGTACGTAATTATGCCCGTGCCAATTAGGATAATTGCATTTGCCGAAGGTCTGAGCATTCCACTGATCCGATTTAGCCGGATTATGCAGTCGGTGAGCTGCATTAAAATGGGATTTACGTGTGACGTAGATCAATCTTTCAAGATTATGTGACTAATGGCAAATACAACATCCTCATAACGTTCTGGGTTCCACAACCCAGAATAGTAAAATACGTGATTTGGGGAAATAAAAAAGGCGTTTGGCGGATCAATGCCAAACGCCTTGGTAAGGATGGATATGCCTTACTTGATCAGTGTCATTTTTTGAGTGAGTGTTGAACTACCGACACTTAAGGTATAGAAATAAACACCGCTGCTAAGTCCATAGGCATTGAATACAGCGCTGTTATACCCTGATGGTCTACGCTCATTGTTCATAAGTGTAGCTACTTCTCTACCCGTTATATCATAAACCTTGAGTGTTACCAAATCTGCACGTGAGAGCTGGAAGCTAATCGTGGTTGTTGGATTAAAAGGATTCGGGTAATTCTGTTCAAGAGCAAACTCGGTTGGAATCGATTGTTCAATCTCCAATGATGTTGGAATACCTTTGCTATAATCAATGTTTTGGGGATTATAGGCTGCCCATCCTGCATCCCAACGTGGTTGTGTTGGTGAAAATGCACCACGATAAGGAACATTATCAAAGAACGTATCCAATAGTCTTAAAGATGAAAATGATGCCCCACTTGCGGCTGGGGAATCTGATGTTGGTCGTGGGTCAGGATTGGTGACTAAGAAAGGATTTACAAGTTTTACATCCGTATTATTGGGATAGGTATTGTTACCTTTACCAGCCGCAAGAAACCAGTTGGTTCCGTTAGGGATGATTGCACTTCTGTTGGCATTGACTGGTGTTGCTGCACCTGCAATGATGGTATTTCTTACTTCCATTTGACCATTTGAAGCGGCAGTGTTTGTTGGGTCACCATCTACCAAAATACCGTTAGTAGGCCAGCCAAGTATCACACTGTTATATGTTGAGGTATGACTACCTCTGCGGATTTGTTGACCGTTTCTGAATAGTGTATTGATTTGAGTCTCAGGGGTAGCTTTAGGACCAATCAAGGTAACATTTGAGAATGTAGCGCGGGTACGTGGACTTGCTGTTGCACCCACAGCATCGTTGGTTGCATTATCTGATTCAAATCCATTGGATCCTGAAACGTCCGCTAAATTAGGATTACGAACAGAGAGAGCATATTGAATATTACCACTGAATCCTGTGTCTGTATCAAAGTCATCATCCCATGCTGCATGAGATATGATATACTTAGCATTGACTGTTCCACCGAACCATTCCCAAGAATCGTCTCCATTAAAAGAAACTTGAACATATTGAATCACCGTTCCACGACCAACTCCACCTAGAGTGATTCCATTAATTTCGTTATCAGGTTGGAATGGAATACCTGAAAACTCGAGTCTAAAATATCTCAACACACCACTGTCATCATTATCATTTGGATTGGTACCACCACCATATTGGGTATTTGTACCACCCTCAAGCGTTGCAACACCTCCAGGAACATTAATAGCAGCATTGCCTGCAATAATCAATCCGCCCCAATCACCAGGGCCACGTTGACCAATTGGTTTTTGACTGGTCATAACAATGGGCCTATTTTTAGTGCCATTGGCGATTATTTTTGCGCCACGATTGATAATAAGAGTACCTTTGGAGGATTCTTCCCCATAAATAAGTGTTCCAGGTTCAATGGTCAATACAGCTGGGGCATTGACATTACAGAAGCCACGAAGTAAATATTTTTTGTTCGCTGTAAGTGTTCTGTTAGTAGTTACAGGACACTCAATGACTTCATCATAGCTAGCTAACTGTGCAGTTGAAATGTGTGGGTCATTCACTGTTAAAACAACAGCCAATGACATAATTAATCCGAATTTGTAAAGGGTTTTCATATATGAGGTTTAGTGTTTAGGGGTTGATATTCTTATAGTTTGATGCTCAATCCGATTGAAAAAGAAGTTGGTTCTTGAGTCTGTCGGATGATAGCACTAGCCTGTCTGAAGACTTGATCTTGATTGAGCATATTTCGTGCTGAAAATTTCATTTCATAACGACCGCTAAATAGTGGTTGTGTGATCGTCAAATCAAGTAAATCTCGGGGATCTTCAATGACGTCATCTTCAAAATTTGTAGCCACTTCAACAATTCTAGATCCCAAACGATTATAAAAGAGACCTATATTGGTATTTAAAACAGGAAAATTGTAATTCAATCCAAGATTCACAGAATAAGCAGATTGCCCTTGGAGGGGTTTACCTTCTCTAGATAATGTGGATTCAGTGGATTTAACTTCGACCGTTGATTTTACGCGAGTGTAGTTCGCTGAAATAAAGGTATTTCTCAGAGATTCCGTTATAAAACCAAGGTGTTTGCGCCCTTCGATTTCTAATCCGTAGTTTTTCGCTTTTTCAGCATTGCTGAAGGTTCTTTCAGCATTTAATGCCACTCCGGATACAATTACTTGTTCAATAGCATTATTTAAGCTTTTATGAAAAATACTGACCGCAATTAACTCACCTTGGGTTGGATACCATTCATAGCGAATATCCAGATTTTGTATATCAGAGAGTTTGAGATTCTCATTACCCCGAAGAGAAGTTTGGGTATTGTAATCAAAGTAGGAGAAAGGAGCTAATTCCCTCAACTCAGGCCTGTTCACTGTTTTACTAGCAGCGAAACGTACATTCATTTTCTCATTCAGCAGCCAAGTAAGATTGGCTGAAGGCAGAAAACTGAATTCAGTATAACGGATTTTTAGACTGTCTGTAAAATTAACATTCAGAGTATTGACTGCTTGTTTTGAATCTTCAACACGTAAACCACCTACAAATCGGAAATTTGCATTTTGAACTGAAAAAGGGCTGTCAATCATTAAAAATGCAGCTGCGATTTGTTGATTTGCATCGTAGGTATTTGAGCCATTCCTAAACTCTTGTATTGAAAATCCATTTCTGCGGAAGTTTTCTGGGGCAAAAATTTTATCTAGAGGTAGAAATAGAAGACTGAAGTCAGTAAGACCATTACCTGAAGCGTTTTGAATAACACCGATTAAACGAGCTTTGAAATCACGTTGATTGGCATCATAGGCTCCACCAAATGTAAGCTTACTTGCTCCAAGCTTTTGAGATACATCAAAACTCCCACCTCTGATTTGTTCTGTTAATTCTGAGTAATATCGACCTCCATTACGCACATTTGCTTGTCCACCAATAGCAGCATAGTAGAGATCCGTATCGAATGGGCGTTCATAAATGGATCGTCTATAATCAGGCTCATCCCGATTCGAGATTGTGTTGTAGAGGTTCCAACGAAGATTTAGACCCGTTTTTGTTTTGCTAAAAAAGTGTTCTCCAGAAAGATCACTAGTAATGATATTTCTGGAAGTAAAACGCAGGATATTTTGAAGCTGATCAGCATTTCGATCTGTAAATTGACCTCCCTCCAAACGTGTGACTTCATCTTCACCGTTTGTTGTTATAGTATTTTTGAGGCTAACTTTATTGGTTGTATTCGGTTTCCAACTCAGATTGAGTATTCCACCCCACAAGACTGTGTTTTGATATCTACTACCCTTGTAGTCGAAACGTAAAAAGTCAGCTGCTTCAAACTCTCGTCGAATGAGTTGAGATGTTTGATATGAGTTTCTGTATGAGAGAGATGCAATAACGCCAAATTGTCCTTCATTTCCGAAACTATTACCCATGGATATCGATATGTTTTGATCAGCAGGTGCTGTTTTATTGCTTGGATCCCAAACGTTACCCAAAAGCTTTGCGAAGTTGTTAATTTGTTCTCGACTGTACATTCCTGGTTCGATCGATGATGGAAATCCAGCAGGTGTTTTCCTGCTACCGTCGTCGATACCAAGAAAGTCTTTATTTCCACCTGGATAGGTCAGAAAATCACCGAAAGTAGTGCCTGTTTTGTACGAAGTACCGTAAGAGAGATTAAAGGTCAGATCAGTGGGGAAATCAATTGTACTGAGTTTGACCATACCACCGCTAAAATCTCCCGGAATGTCAGGAGTTGCTGCTTTTATAATAATGACATTATCGAGCAAATTTGAAGGGACGAGGTCAAAACTAAAGGAGCGCTTGTCAGCCTCAGTACTTGGAGCTTGTGATCCATTTAACATTGTGACACTGTATCGCTCAGGCGTGCCTCGTACATTGACAAATTTTCCACCCGTGATGGTTACACCGGTAACTCTTTTAAGAGCGTCCGAAGAACTGGCATCCGGAGTACGTTTAATTTGTTCGGAGCTTATACCATCCATAATAGATGGTGCTTTGAATTGGACTCTTAGTAGTGCTGCTTCTGTATTTTTATTTGCATCAGCTGATACCGTAATCTCACCAAGCGATTTTGATTCCAGTTCGAGAGTGAAATCAACCGTAGTTGTTACACCCGCCTCAACTTTAACATCTAGAACCTTCTTTCTATTGTAGGAAACATAGGAAGCGACTAGGTTGTATGTGCCAGGCTCGACATCAATAGTGTATTTACCATCGAGATCGGTGGACTTTCCGATTAATGTGCCTTCAATGACAACGTTAACACCTACGAGCGTTTCTCCAGTTGAGGCATCAACTACTGTTCCACTAATTTTGCCTTTTGATTGAGCAAATGTGAGAGATGGTAAAACTACGAGGATAAGAATGAGTTGAACGAACTTTTTCATAGAGGATGGTTTGAGGCTGATCAAGTAATGCATTAGACTTTTTTTTATATCCGATGCAAACTTATCCCATCCATGTTGCGCAATCATTACCTCCTTGTGATCAATGTGTTATCACCTCATTAACTTTGTGTAATCACTCCTATAATTATTCTATTATTTACTACTATCTAATTGATAGTTCTAGATATAAAAAAAGCCCACTCACGTGGGCTTTTTGTTAACATTTCTTAATACTACTCTTTGGATGGTTCCGGAGGGTCATCAGCAATTAATACATCTATAGATTCTACCTCAGTAATAGACTCATCTTTTGGTGAGCCATTCGTTGAAGTAATCGTTTCTAGCGGAAGCAGGTCAGCATGTTTTGTAGGATAATTACCATAAGGTCGATCACCAAGCATGCGAAGTAAATCATCACTACTTAAGATTTCTTTCTTGAGTAAAACCTGAGCCATCTCTTCGAGTTTGTCTTTATGCTTGATCAAAAGATCTTTCGTCCGAATGTAGCACTCGTCGATTATCTTTTTAACGGCTTTATCGATATTGCTAGAGGTTTCGTTGGAAAACTTTTTATTGAATCCGAAACTGTTTTCGGGATTCTGTGAATCAAGGAAGGATATATTACCCAATTCTTCACTCATACCGTAAACGGCGACCATAGCGTAAGCCATGTTAGTGATACGTTCGAGGTCGTTTTGCGCCCCTGTAGATACTTTACCAAAAACAATATCTTCTGCAACGCGCCCTCCAAGAAGAGCACAAATCTTATCCATAAGTTCTTCTCGAGTCATTAGGAAGCGATCTTCCAGAGGCGTTTGAAGCGTGTAACCAAGAGCTGCAAATCCCCTTGGTACAATACTCACTTTCATGACTGGATCTGTGTATTCAAGGAACCAACCAACGATTGCATGCCCAGATTCATGATAAGCAACAATTTCGCGTTCACGCGGAGAGATAAGTTTATTTTTCTTTTCAAGACCCGCTATAACCCGTTCGATAGCGTCTTGGAAATCAATCATCTCTACAACTTCCTTATTGCGTCTTGCCGCGAGTAAAGCCGCTTCATTACACATGTTGGCAAGTTCAGCGCCTGCAAATCCTGGAGTCTGGGTGGCGATTAATTTTAGAGAAACGTTATCGGCCAATGTTAGTTTTTTGACATGAACTTCTAAAATTTGCATTCTACCATTCATGTCAGGTTTGTCAATCAGAATTTGACGATCAAAACGACCAGGACGCAGTAAAGCTGAATCCAAAATATCTGGACGGTTGGTAGCTGCCATAATAATAACACCTTTGTCGGTGTTGAAACCATCCATCTCAGAAAGGAGCTGATTTAGAGTATTTTCTCGTTCATCGTTCGAGCCCATCATATTCCCTTTGCCACGTTGGCGACCAATGGCGTCAATCTCATCAATAAAGATGATGCAAGGAGCTTTTTCTTTAGCCTGTTTGAAAAGATCGCGCACGCGTGCTGCACCAACTCCAACGAACATTTCAACAAAATCTGAACCACTCAAGCTAAAAAAGGGTACATCGGCTTCGCCAGCTGTGGCTTTAGCCATAAGCGTCTTACCTGTACCTGGCGGGCCAACGAGCAGTACCCCTTTAGGTATCATTCCGCCAAGACGTGTGAATTTTTGGGGATTTTTTAAAAATTCGACGACTTCAGCAACTTCTTCTTTTGCCTCTTCGAGTCCGGCAACATCTTTGAAAGTGATCTTTTTATCTGACTGTTTGTCGTAGAGCATTGCCTTGTTTTTACCAATATTTAGAACCTGTTGACCAGGATTCATTCTACGAAACATGTAGATCCAAAAGACGACTAACAAACCTAGTGGGAATAACCAAAATATCATGTTACCGAACCAATTATCATCGACCGTAGCTTGATAATTGACCTGATGCTCATCCAATAGAGGTCGGATTTCATCATTAGGTATCATGGTCGTTGTAAATTGAAGGTGCGCATCAGGCGCATTCGACTGCCATAAACTTTGTCGCTCTTCTTTTTTGGGGTTTGCAATACCCTTATCAACGGCAATGGGTTTAAATGTACCATCGATGTACATACCATTACGAATGTTCACTTTTTCAACGTAGCCTTCTTTAACATAAGTCAAGAACTGACTGTAATCGAGACGGTTGCCCTCATCTTGGGTACTTATGAACTGAATTCCAAATAGAAGTGCAATGATTATTACGTAAAACCAAATCGGAAAGCGTGATGGCTTATTGGGATTTGGTGTTGGCGTGGTTTGATTACCTTTTTTTTCGTCTGCCATGTATAATTTGAAGCCTTTGGGGCTATATGTATCTGAATATGTGTTTCAATCTACCTAAAACGTAGATTTAGTTACTAATCGTTCGTACTTACAGATTAGTAAAAATACGAAATATCGATGGGATTGTTTCTTTGAATCCATCTTAATGATCAGAATCAATTTCCCATACTTCACCAGTAAATTTTTGAATTTGTATCCCTTCAGAAGCTGGTCGGATCATACCAACAACGGTAATATCCTTAAGTATCTCAAACGCTTTTTCGACAGCATCTTCGGGTAGGGTAAACAATAGCTCCAGATCTTCTCCACCTTGCAGCGCATATGCGGACGCGAGCTCGCCCATTTCAGAAGCTACATCTTTGGTCTGCTCAGTAATAGGTAGAGCCGCTTCATATACATAAGCCCCTGCATTACTTTGTGTACACAACTCCTTTAATTCATTTAGAAATCCTTTTGAAAGATCAATCATAGCATTGGGTTTTATTTTGTGATTGATCATTAATTGAACAAGATCCATACGCGCTTTTGGCATGAGCTGTTTTGCAACGACCTCTTTCCAATTTTCAAGATCAGGTTGACTGGCCTCGGGGTTTTCTTCCCAAAATTTACGCTCTCTGAGTAAAATTTTAAGTCCAGCAAGAGCTTCACCTAATGAACCAGTCACACATATCGCATCACCTGTTTTAGCTGTACGCCTTGTACTAACTAAACCTGTTTTAACGAGGCCGGTAGCTGTAACTGAAAGTATTGTTGCTCCACGTGATGAGCGCAAATCGCCACCCACAAGATCACAGTTATAGAACGTACAAGCTTCTTTTACTCCGAGATAAAATTCTTCAACCATTTCAACACTGAATTTGGTTGTAACATTGAGACTTATCAGCACTTGTTTAGGCAAACCGCCCATAGCCAAAATATCGCTTACCCCAAGTGTAATGACCTTAAATCCAAGATGGGATAATGGATGAAAGCTAAGGTCAAAATCTATTCCCTCTACAAGAGTCTCGGTACTGATTAGTGTATTGTGATTGGGCTCACTGGCGATCAAAGCAGCATCATCGCCAATACCTATTAGAGTTTGTTCAGTGTCGTTAACACACATTTTTTTTATACGATCTATGAGTGCTTGGCGACCTATATCAGAGATTGGGGTAAAGTTCATACGTTGTGTAAAAAGAAAGGCATTTGCAGGGTTACTACAAATGCCTTTTAATGGTAAGATTTCTAAGAGTTAGAGTACTTTACGCTTTGTAGAGTAATTGATACGAAGTGTATTTGCTTCTCTAAGTTCTTGTTTAACGTCTGTTACAAGGCCCATTTCAGAATCCATGTCGACACGTAGCGACACAATCAGTTTAGGTTGCTCCAAAAGTTTCTCATACATGATGGTTCGAATATTCGTCAGATCTTCAATGAGAACATCATCGATCTGTACTTTAGTTGCACCAAATGAATTTTGGCCAACTTTTTCAGGACCCATGTATACGTAAGAAACCAGACGCTTTTCCTCGATTTTTTCAATATTCACCGCCTTAGTGAGGGTAACTCGAATTTGAAGAGTCACTTCACGAAGAACCGTGGTAACCATGAAGAAAATCAGAAGCATGAAGATAATGTCAGGCAGAGCTGCTGTTGGCACCTCTTGCTTGGTAGAAGCGTTCTTTTTGCTGAATTTTGCCATAGAATTTATTCCTTCCTGTTAATTAGTGCCAGGATCTGGTTCAGCCTCAGAGATGTTCATTGGATAAACAGCTCTAATTTCAGCTTTGCGTTCATTATCAAGCATAGCGTATTTGACGCCAAAACGTTGCATACTCAAGGTGTCCCACAGTTCATTATAGGCACCACGTACTTCATCAAGCATGGCTATATAAAGACTGTAAGGAGTAGCACGGTCTGTTTTGAGAGATACGATCGCACTTTTAGGACTTTCGGACAGGTTAGCATCCTGAGCCCTATTCGCATTATCTACAAAATCTAAAACCTTTTGTTTTACATCGGTAACTGCTGAAGGCATATCGTTCACAAGAACGAGACCTTGTTGGTTAACGAGAATTTTCAAGAGGTTCCGTTCTTTTACGGGAGGCGGTTTAACATTTTCATCCGGTTTAGGAGGCAAAACAAGACCGATACCTGTATCAACGTCAATGGTCGTAGTTACCAAGAAGAAGATGAGCAACAGGAAGGCGATGTCAGCCAGCGATGCGGATGGAATTTCGGCCTCTTCTCTTTTCTTTTTTTTCAGAAGCATGTGATCTTCCTTTAGAAGCCTTAAAATTTGAAGGTTGAACGTAGTCCCGTAACCAGAATAAACAGTACGAGTAAACCGAGCATGATCAATAATGTGGCCATGGCCGCTGGAGTGGCATACCCCATTACAGCAAAGGTTACTCCGAAAAGGACAAATGGGACAACCATCGTTACTAGCTTCTGAACTTCATGCTTACCTGACATTAAGTTTTTGGCACCGAAAACAAGAATCATCAGTACACCAACTCCGATCATGGCAAGCATTACCGTAAGGGCTATTTGGACTGTCATATTTTTTTCTTTCGCTTAATGGTGATGGATGTTATCGCAAGTAATCCGACAAAGCCGGAGATGCATCAAGAATTACTTCTTGGAATTCATCTGAGCGATGGAATCTATCAATACGATAGATGACTCTTCCATGTCAACCACAAGACGATCGATTTTAGAGATACAGTAATTGTAACCGATCTGAAGAATGATCGCTGAAATAAGACCAGCTACAGTGGTCAAAAGAGCTACTTTAATACCACCAGCAACCAAAGATGGGGAGATATCACCAGCAGCTTCAATAGCATCAAATGCTTCAACCATCCCAACTACGGTTCCAAGGAATCCAAAAAGTGGGGCTAGTGCAATAAAAAGTGATAACCAAACAAGACCACGTTCCATAAAGCTCATTTCAATAGAACCATAAGCAGTGATGGCTTTTTCAGCAGCTTCAACTCCTTCGTCAGCACGCATGAGTCCAGCTTGAAAAACTGACGCAACAGGACCACGAGTCTTGGAGCATAATTCTTCTGCAGCAGCGACACCACCACTTGCAAGTGCTTCTTTTACATCTAGGATGAACTTACGTGTGTTAATGTCAGCGCGGTTAAGCGTAATGAGTCTTTCCAAAAAGATTGCCAATCCGAGGATCAATACGACCAAAACTGGCCACATGAAGTTACCACCCTCGTTGAACTGACGTACTAGCGTGTTAAAAACTCCCTCTTCTGCACCAACTTGAAACAGAAAAACTGAAAGGGACTGCATCATAATATGCTCCAATTATCTAATGATGGTTTATGTTGTATCTGTGCATGTTAAGCAGCGAAATTATAGAGCATTTTCCCCTAAATGTCAAAACTGCAAAAACATTACTATAGGTTATTTGTGTAAAAACTGGTTAATCCAGTTTGGTTTACTTTGGGTAATGTAAGGTAATCTGAGAATAATTGTGAGTCTCAAATCACATTAAAATGATTTTTTAATGTTAGAGATGTTTTTTTGTCACAACACTGCCGAAACCACAAATCTCATTGTTTGGAGTGCTTTTTTCCCCTCAAAATGTCTTACATCGTAATGGATACTAGCACGCACAAAATCACTGATACGATACTCAGATTGTAGGGATGCACTCCAAACAACACCCTCTGCCCCTCCATCGGTTAGCTCAAACAAGCCATAGCTAGAACTTTGTCCCGATAGAGTGTTCATACGTCTTCCGACAGCAAGCCTTGTTCGTGATGCCTTGGAGTAATACAAGGTAGTCTCCGCATCAAAACCCCAAGCTTTTAAATCGACGGGGTTGAGAGGTTTGCGATCTGTTTTACCAACCAGAAAACCAGTAATACTTGAAATCCACTTGTTTGAATATCGAAAATGAACATCCGTTTCGATTTGGTTGGTTTTTATGTTATATCTCCTAGAACTGAGCTGTTCATTATCATTTTCAATAATTGAATGTAAAAATTTGAATTCTGAAGACCATTGATTTGTGATCCGATATTGGGTATGAATCTTCCAGATATTTCTATGGTTTGATTCGATTCCCAAATTAAATGCATTACTTGATTTTAAGAGGTCATTACTCAATAGAAATCCAAGCTTGTTTAAGCCTTGACTGAATCTTAGTTCATGTTGGGCTAATTGTCGCCCTTGTATCGTCTGGGAACCCTGAAAAGTCGACCACCTCAATAGATAGATATTTTTAGCATCGGAGCTATTTATTTCTTTAACAAAAAATCGAGAACTGAATTCGAGACGTTTCCATATGGGATGATCCGATGTGGATGTCAGATCACTAAAACGAAACACGTGCCTTAGACCCGTTTCTAAATTCGTAACTGGGATAAAATTATCTATAGGCACGAACTGTAAGATAAAGGTACCCTCTCCTGGTATTCGTTCGGGGAAAAATTCGTCAATATCCTGTATGCCATCACCATTCACATCCTCCCATATGTAAGAACCTAATTCTGGTCCAACGTCCACATAACGCTCTTGTAATTTAGCTCTGCGTTCTGAGCTGATATCGTAGTTCCACTGAGCATCGATAAAGCGATCAAAAAGTCTGTACCGAACCAAAGAACGAACCTGAACACTATTATTCGAACCTAAGGCGCTACTCACATCTTGATCGTAATGAACTCTTCGTATTCCGATACTTTGTTCCGTGTAAAATTTCGTGCCCTGATCATTGATCCAAGCTAAACTATGTGTTTTGGATTCACTTTCAGGAATGAGCGAACCCGATTTAGGAATTTCATCCTTTCGATACAGCGAAGATAGACTAATATTCCAACGTGCATGCTCTGGTCTGAAGGTAACAAATGGTCCATATTCAACAAATTTCAGGGAGTTTAAGCTAAGTGAATCAGTGATGAGTCCCTTTTGATTTCGATTCTCATGTTCAAGTCGAAAACCGGGTTGAATAATGAAATTCCCGATCACGTTTGATTTACTTAGTTGACCTCCTTGGCGTAACCAATTTCCTTTTTCAAAAGCCAAAGAATCTACTGAACTAACGATCGACCATTGATAACTTAGATGAGGGAGCTTGTCTTCGGATGATTGAAATCGAATCTGAAGACGATCGCTTTGAATGTGTTTTCGGGATAGATTGCCAGCATCAAATTGAATATTGGTAGAAGTTGCCGGTTGCCAAGCTAATGAAGCTAGAGTAGACCGCTCACTGGCTTGTTCAGAATCGTTTATATTCCAAATTCGATCAAATTCAACGCTTCGAGCACGATCAAAAAAGCTGAATCTTGGACTTATGAATACATGTTGAATTCGATAATTAAGTCTTGTTGGTTGTTCAGGTTGAAGAGTTCCAAAAAGACTTGTTGTGTAAGCGAATCCGTCGTTATCCTGATCATCAACTGATGAAAAACGATTTTTATCGAAACTTGAGGCAGCAAATTCGGAACTGAAATTCACAAATTTGTTCAATTTAAGCGTAGACTGTAAAGATGCAATTTGTTTGTTCTCTGGAGAAACAATGGTTCGAAGAGTATCATAGTCGCCTTTACCCGGCCCCACATAATCATACACAAAACCGTTTAGGGTAGTACCAGAACGTATATAATCTCCTCTCCGCGACTCGGTACGACTGAAACGAATGGTATACGCTGCCTGGGATGGATCATTACTTGAGAGGTAATAAATGGCTTTTTCTGCTCCAATGAGCGTATCTCTTCGAACATATCTGATCGTGTTGTTGGGTTCATTTGGATCCCAAGGTTCAACACCAGAAACAACAGCTAATGAGGATGAATCGCCAGCGCGACGAAGAATTTCTATTTCCGATCGATTGAGAAAAAGTTGATTATTTGAGTTATCGCTATCTGCCTCTCGAATAACCGTGGTAAGAAAGGATAGTTTACCGCTTAGAAGTCCATCCACACGGGATTCAGCAGCGAGAAGGGATCGGGAATATTGCTGGCTTATATATTGAAAATCGATGTTTATCCGAGATTTTGAGGTTATAAATCGTTTATTGGTGAAATGAATTTCACCAAGTCCATAGTCGATTATATAATCAAATTGTTCTCCACGCGTCATTTTGACGCCATCCAGGTATACATTTTCCGTACCGGCAAGAATGATAATAAATACTTCCCCAGAGGCTCCTGAAAGTCTGTAGGGACCTTGAACACCATCGATACCATTGAACTGCTGGATTTGGAATATCCCTCTACTTACTGATGCTGTGGCGCGTTGGTTACCTATTTTTGTGTTCGCGATAAGGTCTACCCCTTGAAGTCGACGGTTTATACGTGCGAAGGTGCTGTTTTGTAAGGCTACGTCAACATCCCCCATTTGGATTTGCCCCATACTACCCCGAAGTCGCATATATACCTGGTCGAATTCTCGAAGGGTTTGAGTGGTTCCCTCTGGCTGTATAGGTGTACTTTGATCAGTGAGCGTAGCCAGGATTTCGATATCGTCCGTAATTTTTCCAGAGAGATCTAAACGTAAACCACTTTCTAATGAGGCGTCGCGATTTGTACCGAAAGAGATACCTCTTGATATGGACCCCGATCTCTGGATGTTACTATTACCAAAGAAGTCTGATCTTGTAAGTGGCCGGTCTTCCGTTGGAAGTCTCCGTTCAGATGAGACAGAATCGCCGGGATAGGGTTTGAGTCGATTTGAAATAAGATCAAGCTGAGGGAAAGACGGTGTTGTCCGATATAGTATCCGAAGACTCTCGCCTGTCAATGAGCTATCTAGTAGACTCCAGGATTGGTTCGTTGCTGAGTATTTCCATCCTTGTATGCTAATCCGAAGGGTATCCTTGTATACCTGTATCGATTCAGGATGTACTTTACCTAGAAGGTAGTAGGTTGTGTCTATACTTACAGCTCTGATTTTTAATTCCAGTTGAATGGGTGTTTGGGCAGTACTTGTGCCCACGCTCAGTATAAACAGTAATACTAGGAAAAATCCTCTCATCGATACTCAGATATATGATGAAAGGGTAACGTCAGTCCTATCGGATCATTAAGGGGATCCACCGAATCGTGAAAGACCTCTGTCCATAAAACGAGTAAACTCTTCCTCAGAGGCGTAACCACTGAGAATATCAAGAAGTGTTCCGGTTTCTGGATCAACAATGGCATAGGTTGGCAGAGCGACGGTACCGGTGAGTTGAAATTGAAAGACTTGATTATTGGGTCCATCGATTCCATCATCGGTATAGAGTTTTACGAGTTCGAACTGTTCGAAGCGTTCTTTGACGGAAGTTAACGGAAAGACATTAGATTCCATTGCTCTGCAGTTTGTACAGGTATATCCGGTGAAATCTATGAATATGGGCTTACCTGATTGAATTGCAACATTTCGCGAAGTTTCGTAGTCTTTACTCCATCCTTCATCGGAAGAGGCAGAGACAGTTGTTGAGCTGATAATTCCGATATCACGAGCGGTTTTAGGTGGTAGCCAAGCATCCCAAATACCCAGGTTTGATCCAAAAAGACCTGGGAGGATGTATATAGCAAAAGCGAAAAATGGCATAGAGGCCAGAAGACTCCAAGTGCTTATAGGCTTAGCTTCGCCATCGTGGGATAATCTAAGTTTACCGATTAGATAGAAACCAGCCATTGCAGAAATTACAATCCAGAAGGCAATGGTAAGCGGGCGACTCACCAATCCCCATTGCCAAACCAAGTCAGCGTTAGATATAAATTTAAACGCGGCAGCTAATTCAACAAATCCGAGAATAACTTTAACGGTATTCATCCATGAACCCGAACGAGGCAAGGATTGCAACCAGTTTGGGAAGATGGCAAAAAAGATAAAGGGGCTTGCAAAGGCTGCTGAGAAAACCATCATCCCAATAATAGGATAGAACCACTCTCCTTGGGTTGTAGCAGCTAATATTGCCCCAACAAATGGGGCTGTGCATGAAAATGAAACGGCACTAATGGTGAGACCCATAAAGATGATCCCAAATGTACCTGTGCTTTCATTACTTTTCCGATTGAGCCAATTAGTGAATCCATAAGGAAGTTGAAGTTCAAACATTCCCAGTAATGAAAATGCGAAAACGACAAAAACGATTCCAATAAATAAATTCACCCAGGGATTAGATGCAAATTGGTTGGCTCCTGAAGCACCTAAGACCAGGGATAGCAGGACTCCCAAGATGGTAAAGGTTCCGATGATGGACAAACCGAACATACTTGCTTTGAGAACCGCGCGGGAGCGTGTTCCGGTATCTTTACTGAAAAAAGAAACCGTTAGCGGAATAAGTGGAAAAACGCACGGCGTGAGCAGAGCAGCAAATCCAGCGGTTAGAGCAAGCCAGATAAAAGCAGACATCCCCTCATTGATCACATTAGAGACAGTTTTTTTGTCGACGGTACCGGCCTGATATGATTCGGATGTATTTTCAGACAGAGGTACTTGATAGGGATTTTCTGCAATACCCGCAACCTGGATTGTTTGAACAAGGGTACGAGTAGTTGGTGGTAAGCACATTTTGTCGTCACATACCATGAAGCGAACATTGACGACGATGGTTGATGTACCTGAAACAGATGATGCAAATGCTAATGGGAGATAAAACGAAGCTTCTTTATCATGCCATCCGATATCCATATTGAAATTGGGATCAAAATTGATGTCGGGTTTGGATTCGGTGATATCTCCAGCTATAAAAAGTGAGTCGGATCCGGTGGTAAAACTGGTAGGAATAGGTCCATCAACAACTGGTTGAATGGAGTAGAGATGCCATTTATCTTCAATTGAAGCTTTAACCGTAATTTGGAAGACCTCCCCTGCCTTTACGGTATCCGAGTTTTGAACAATTGAGAATGTTACCGGATTTGGGATTTCAGATTGGGCATACAAAAAAGTTGGGGATAGTGTTAAAAACACCATCCCCAACATTAGAAGAACCTTAGCAAAGCGATATTGTTTCATGAGGGATTTAATCCATCAGGTGCTAACATCAGTCTTCGGCTTTAACAACCCAGAACGTTACTTCAGGTTTAATATCTGCCACTAAGTTCACAGTGGCTTTAAATTCGCCCAAGGTTTTAATGTCCTCGGAGAGCGAAATTTTCTTACGATCGATGTTGATCCCTTTTTCTGTGAGTAATTCAGCGATGTTTTGCGTAGTTACTGTACCGAAAATACGATCATCTTCGCCTGTTTTCACAGCAATCGTAAGTTTCACGGATTTTAGTTGCTCAGCAAGAGCTAGTTGAGCATTGCGGTTACCTTCGCGTTTGCGAACGGATTGACGCATCATCTCTTCATTTTGAGCTAGATTCGACTTATTGGCGATAAGAGCCATTTGACGTGGAATCAAATAATTACGGCCGTAGCCGTCTTTTACGGTAAGGACGTCACCTTTTGAACCAAGGTTATCAACGTCTTGAACTAGGATAATTTTCATGATCGTTTTTTCCTGGATTAACGAAGGTTTTCGGCTACGAAAGAGAGTAGTCCGAGGTGACGAGCGCGCTTAACGGCGCGTGATAATTGACGTTGGTGTTTTGCACTAACCCCAGTGACACGGCTTGGAAGAATTTTTCCTTGGTCGTTGGTGAAACGGTTAAGTGTGTTCACATCTTTATAGTCGATGTATTCGATACCAACTTTAGTGAAAGGGCACTGTTTGTTGCGCAGTTGGCCTTTACGTGGATGAGATGGATTTTTTAACATATTCGAATTCCTTTGTAGTGGCGATGGTTAGATATCTGTATCGTCGATGATAACTTCGTCTTCTTCTTTTTTGAAGATAGAAGGCACTTCGCCTTTTTTCTGAAGTTCACGGTGACGCAACATTTTGGCATCATACTTTAGGCACAGAAAACGCATAATGCGATCATCGATCGCCATTGCACGCTCTAATTTAGCCACAAGGTCGGAGGGACCATTGAAATACAGATTGACATAGTAACCTGTATTTTTCTTATCCATAGCGTAGGACATTTTTTTCAGGCCCCACTCATCCATCTCTTCGATGGAGGCACCGTTTGCGGTGATGAAGTCAGAAAACTTCTTCACGACTTCGGCAAACTGATCGGCTTCAAGTACAGGAGTGATGATGTACGTGAGCTCGTAGAAATTATTTTTCATGGTAATTTTCTGTGGTTGACCTCAGGTTATCCTGAAGACAGTCGGCACCATGTGATGACGACAGATTTGTAATATACGGCTAAACCACTATTTATTCAAATCCGAGCCTGATCCACTCCATCTACATCATCGAAGTGATGGTTCCCGGTAAAATTCCGTAGACAATAGCGAGCACGGCCAAAATAGTAAGTGCCAATTGGTAGACAAACCCTGGGCGCTCAAAGGATTCTGTACTGTGTTTAGGTTGGCGCATGTACAGATATACCAAAACGCGTAAATAATAGTAGGCGCTTGCAGCACTCGCAAGAACAAGTATGATTGCCATAGCAATATATCCCGCATTCAGGGCTGCTAAAACAATCAAATACTTACCAATGAAACCAACCATCGGGGGAATCCCCACTAAGGAGAAGATGAATACTCCCATCAATACTCCCATCAATCGATGTCGATATCCTAATCCTGCATAGTTTTCAACGGAGGTAAAATCTAGACCATGCTGACGCTCATAGTAGGCTACAACTCCAAAAGCACCGACGTTCATCACTGTGTAGGCGAAAAGATAGTAGAATACAGCACTATACCCTTCCGTTGTACCCGTTGACAATCCAACAAGGATGTAACCTGCGTGTGCGATACTTGAATAGGCCAGCATCCTCTTGACATTATCTTGGGCTAATGCTACCAGGTTTCCTAGAATCATCGTGAGGATGGCAATCACTTGAAGTACTGTACTCCAGGTTCCCACAGTCTCTGGAAGGGCACGGCTAAGGATGAGAATCAAAGCAATAAAGGTAGCCGATTTCGAGGCTGTAGCCATAAACGAGGTGATGGAAGTTGGAGCGCCTTGGTAGACATCGGGAGTCCACATATGAAATGGAACAGCTGAAACTTTGAAAAAGAAACCCACGAACAGAAGAGCGACACCAGCCCAAAAGAGGGGTCCGCTGGCATTCGAAGCTGCAATTTCAGGCAAGGTTGTGGAGCCTGTTGCACCATAGATGAGAGCAATACCGTAGAGGAAGAAACCCGTTGAGAATGCTCCAAGCATGAAATATTTGAGCGCAGCTTCCATCCCTGTTTTTTGTTCCCGAACGAGTCCAGCAAGAACATATAAGCAAACAGACATGGTTTCCAGACCGATAAAAGCCATCAGTAGATCATTAGAGGCAGCAAGAACAAGCATACCAACGCTAGCGAATAGAATGAGACCATAGACCTCACCAAGGTTATGTTTGATGGCAGTCAGGTATTCTTTGGAGATTACAGTGCTAAATAGAGCACCGAGAAGTACCACGACTGCACCAAAGCTATTTACACCACCCACGACTATCATATCGGAAAAAGCGGTGTTTATGGGTCGACTAATATCCAGGAAAGCAGTAGCTAAGGCAGCACCTAGGGCAAGAACACTTGTCCAGTAGATGGTATCAATACTTTTTTTATACGCATCGAGCATGATCACGATGAGACCTGCAACAGCTAAAATGGTTGCGGGTAAAAAGGTAGAAAGATCAGCGAGAATATCCATTATGTAATAAGCGTAGTTACAGAGCCTGTATACTTCTGGCCAAGGCCAGATCTTTTTCGGTTACTTTGTTACCCGCATCATGAGTATTCAGGCTGAGGGTAACGGAATTATAGACGTTATCAAAACGTGGGTGGTGTTGATGTTCTTCGGCTAGGAAGGCAACACGAGTCATAAAAGCAAAGGCTGCACGGAAATCCTTAAAAGAAAAAGTCTTCACCAGACTGTCATTTTGGAATGACCAACCCTGAAGATCTTTCAATGCTATTTCGATTTCGCTATGCAACATGAACTTACTCTTGGGGAGTGATTTTGGTGAGTTCGGCTTTAAGATCGTAGAATCGAACGGCCCAGTCGGGTGTTTGTTCGGTATTAGTACTACTCAAAACCAGGGTGCTCTTTGTTCGACTTTGCTCTAAGAGTGAGTCAATTTGTTTTTCGGAGTACTTCATAAAATCTACAGGTCGAACACCAATCCAGATCATAAAGATCATTAGTGGGATGAGCAGACCAATTTCACGAGCATTTAGGTCCTTAAGTGATTGGTTTTTCTCGTTGTCTAAAGGACCGAACATTACTCTACGGAACATCCAGAGCATGTAAACTGCGGCTAAGATAACACCCGTTGCTGCAAATATAGCATAGAGAGGGGTACCCAGTACCGAAGAATTAAAAGATCCATTTAGAATGAGGAACTCTCCAACAAAGCCGTTTAGGCCAGGCAAACCAATTGATGCCAAAGTAGCTATCATAAACATGACGGCAAATACGGGCATAACAGCGGTGATACCACCAAAATCAGATATCTGGCGAGTATGACGACGATCATAAATCATACCAACCACAAGGAAGAGAGCGCCAGTCGACAAGCCGTGATTCACCATTTGGATGAGTGCGCCTTGAACGGCCATTGTATTCCATGCAAAAAGGCCAAGGACTACAAATCCCAAGTGACTCACCGAAGAATAGGCTACTAATTTCTTTACATCTTTCTGCACCATTGCGACCAAGGCACCATAAATGATGCCGATTACAGCAAGTGTTGCCATCCATGGGGCAAAGGCTAAACTGGCATTAGGAAAAATCGGCATGACAACCCGTAGCAGACCGTAGGTACCCATTTTGAGCATGATAGCTGCCAGAACCACTGATCCGGCAGTGGGAGCTTCCGTGTGGGCATAAGGCAACCATGTATGCAATGGGAAAAGAGGTACTTTGATACAAAAGGCCAGAGCAAAAGCGAGAAAGAGCCATGTCTGAGGTTCAAGAGCAATAGAGTAACCCATTGAAGTGAGAAGTCTCCAGTCGGTGGTAAATACACCTCCATTCACGGCATTCCCGGCATCAATTCCGAGCCAAATCAAGGCAACTAACATAATCAGGGAACCAACCAAAGTGTAGATAAAGAACTTGATCGTTGCCTGAATACGCCCTTCCCCACCCCAGATACCAATGAGAAAGTACATAGGTATCAAACTCAATTCGAAAAAGATGTAGAATAAAAACAGGTCAAGAGCAGCAAAAACTCCAAGAGATGCGGTTTGAAGGAGCAAAAGCATGGAAAAGAAACCCGGCAGATGTTTTTCAACGGAGTTCCAGGCTGATAGAACCACAATAGGTCCCATAAAGGTAGTTAGCATGAAAAGCATCAGACTCAAGCCATCCAAACCGACCAGATATTTAATTCCGAGATTGGGCAACCATGGCTCTGATTCTGTTAGATAGTGAACGGTACTGCTGTTCGCTACATCAAATTGCAAAAGAAGTGGGATGGAAAGCAGAAAGGTTGCCGTTGTTGCAAACAAGGCAATCCACTTAACAGCCAACTCATTGCGTGTTGCAAGAATGGCTGGAATACCCAAGAGGGGTAAAAAGATGGTCCAATTAAGAAGAATATCCATGTAGAATAAATGTTAAACGATGACCAAGAGAGCAAGAACCAGCACTACTCCGATAACTAGAAGTAACGCATAATTTTGAATGAGACCGGTTTGTGTGTATCGGAGTAGGAATCCAAAGAAACGAACGGTTCCTGCAACGCCGTTTACGAATCCATCAACGACTTTCATATCAAAAACGGCCAAAACTCTATCGCTGAAACGAACAATAGGCTCAGAAATGTAACCCTCATAAATTTCGTCGAGATTATACTTTTCAATCCATAATTGATATAGACTACCAAATTTGGATTGAACCTTCACATCGGAGCTGTCTAGATTATCTTGACCGTACATTTTCCATGCCAGGAATACTGCCAGGCCAGCAACAAGGACACTAGTAAAAAGAAGTACCCATTCGATGGTATGAGATAGGACGATAGGCGTTTGTGCCGTCACGGATTCAAGCCAACCATGGAGCCAATTAATATGAGATTCTTGATGTGTGAAACTCTCAACGATAAAGTTGGGAATGCCCATGAATCCACCAATCACAGACAAAATTCCGAGCACCCACAGTGGAAGAGTCATTTTCCAGGGACTTTCATGAAGATATTCTTCAGAACCTTTTGCCTCAGCGTAGACCTTCGGAAGTTTAAATTCACCATGGAAGGTTGAGAAGGTTAATCGGAACATGTAGAAAGCAGTCATAAAAGCGGTCAAAATCGCCATTGCCCAAAGAACATAGTAAACAGGTGCCCAGGCAGCACCGGCGTTAAATGCATAGGCAAGGATTTCATCTTTGGAGAAGAAACCTGCTAATGGTGGAATACCTGCAATAGCAATTGTAGCCAGCAAGAATGTTTTATAGGTAGATGGCATGTAGTTTTTGAGACCACCCATGTAGCGCATGTCCTGGGGATCAAAATGAACGTGCTTACCGTGATGATCTAGTTCATGTTCAACATGATGCATGGCATGAATCACCGATCCAGAGCCAAGGAACAAACAGGCTTTGAAGAAGGCGTGAGTAATTACGTGGAACATAGCGGCGGTGAATGCACCTGAACCCAAAGCTAAGAACATGAAACCAAGCTGCGAAACCGTCGAATAGGCCAACACGCGTTTAATATCGTATTGAGTAATCGCAATACTAGCAGCAACGATAGCGGTGAGTCCACCAACAACAGCAACCACCATCATTACCTCCGGAGAGGTGATGTATAAGAAGGACATTCTCGACACTAGGTAGATACCCGAAGTGACCATGGTTGCAGCGTGAATAAGGGCCGAAACTGGTGTAGGACCAGCCATCGCATCAGGCAACCATACAAAGAGGGGAAGTTGGGCGCTTTTACCGGTGGCACCAATTAAAAAGAGCAAACCAATCCAAAAACCTTGATCAGCTGGGATGAGATCCAAATTTGATAAAATATCAGTGAATTCGAGACTTCCTATTTGACGGAAGATCATGAAGGTGGCAATGAGGAAAGCAAAATCACCAATACGGTTGTAGATAAATGCTTTTTTCCCTGCGATAGCTTTTTCCTGATCTTTATACCAGAAACCAATAAGTAAGTACGAACAGACTCCTACACCTTCCCAGCCCAAGAATAGCAACAACAAGTTTGAACCCATCACCAAATTGAGCATGGCGAATATGAACAGATTTAAGTACGCAAAAAACAAGTAATATCGCGGGTCGTCTTTCATATACCCCATAGAGTAGAGGTGTATCAAAGAGCCTACTCCGGTTACCACCATAACCATGATGATACCCAGAGAATCAACCCGATATGCGATATCAGCAGAAAAAGTACCCGCTTGAAGCCATGTAAAAAGTTTTACATAGTAGCTGTCAGTTGAGCCCATATTAAGGAACAAGAAGACAGAAATGATAAACGGGATGAAAACGCTTAGAGTAGCGAGATATCCAATAAAAGGTTTTTGATTTCTGTACGCTTCAGAACTGAGTCCTCCGATTCCA
>Ga0169931_10002249_pt1 | contig 31566 bp, 33 predicted proteins | sample Kivu_15m_20L_FD_129675 | JGI IMG/M metagenome (GOLD analysis project Ga0169931, IMG submission 129675) | Freshwater microbial communities from Lake Kivu, Western Province, Rwanda to study Microbial Dark Matter (Phase II) - Kivu_15m_20L... | ecosystem: Environmental > Aquatic > Freshwater > Lake...
GGCCGCTTGCTCCTGAGCCGGCGGCCCCTGCGGCACCACCCGCCCCCGCAGCTTCGCATGGGGCGCCAGCACCCCGTGGTACCGGATCAGGTGCAGCCGCGGTCTGGGTACCAGCGCCGCCAGCCGCTGCATGAACTCCAGAGGACTCATCACCAGATGCGTCGTGCCGTCTCGCCACGGCGTCTTCAGCTCCAACTCCACCTGCCCTGCCGCGTTCACCTGGATGCGCTCGTCCGACAACGCGGGCCGGGTGATGATGCGGCACAAGCGCTCCAGCCGCTTGCGCTCGTGGGCTTCGATGCGCACCGCGGCGTGCAGGCTGAAGCCGTCGATGTCCGCGCACAGCGCCTGGCGCGCGGTGACCTCGCGCGGCACCGCGCCTCGCAGCTTCAGCACCTTCTGGCCGGCGCGCGCGCCGAAGGCGATGCAGTACGTGACAGCAGCCGCCTGCAGTGGCCGCAGCGTGCGCGCCTCCTTGCCGTCGGCATCCGGCTCGGCCAGGTAGATCTGACCCATGTCCTCGACCAGTACGCCGCGGCGCGTGAGCATCTTCATCAGCCGGTCGATGACGGTGTGCAGCAACGCGTGAAGTTCCTCGTCAGTGGGTGCACCCGGCCAGATCATGGGCGCCCCGCGCATACGGTCACGCTCGCGGCCTTCGAGATCGAGCGCCTACCGCCCCTATCCGTATCGCGATGACGATGGCCGCGAAGACCTGGCACCGGGCCCGGTGCGCGAGGTGGGTTACCTTGGCGGCTCAGCTTCTTTTCTTCTCGATGAGCACCACGGCAGGCAACCCCTTGAAGTGCCCATCGCAAGTCAGGATCGACGCCCCTCGAGCTTGCGCTGTGGCGAAGACGATCGCGTCCGCGGTCGCGAGCCTGTGGGTTCTTGCCGCCTCCGCGGCAGCCAGGGCGACGGCGGTATCAAGCGCGACGACGTTGCAGATCTGGGTGAAGGCGATCACCTGATCGGCGCGCTCTTCGCCCGCCTCACGGGTGAGCCACTTTGCCAACTCGAGTTGCACGATGGTCGGCACCACCCATTCGGCCGGCTCCGGCAAGTGAGGCGCGATCCTCCTTGCCGTGGCAGAGCCGATCAGCCACTCGACCCAGGCCGAGGTGTCGACGACAACCATCAGACCCGGTCCGACCTGTCCCGGTGGCCTTCGGGTGATCCGCCGCGGGCGATGCCCTTGAGCGCCTCCACCCGGGGGACGGGGACCAGCAGCACTCCCGTGCCTTTCGGGATGAAGGCGAAGGTGACGCCTGCCTCCCAATGCAGCGCAGTACGGATGGCCTTGGGGATGGAGATCTGATACTTGGACGACAGAGTCGCTGTGGGGTTCATCATGATGGCACCTCGATCGATCGGCAAAGCGTAAGACGCCGCGCGGAGCCTGTCCACCCCGGCATCAGCCGGGTATTGCCACCCGCCTCAGTCAGGCCACTTCCGGGACTTGGCCCCGGCCTGCGCCTTCGCGCAGGACTGCCGTCCCGTGGGCAGCAATCCCCCGGCAGGCTAGGGTGCCGTGAACCGTGGCGCTGCCAATGGCGCACCGGATCGCGCCCTGCCAACCGGAGTTGCCATGCCCCTGCTCGCCTTCACCACCTTTGCCATCCTGCGCGCGCCTTACGGTGACGCACAGGTGCAGGGATTCTTCGACCGGCTGCCGGCGGCTTTCGGCGCAGCCGACTCGGCCGAGGGCTTCGTCGATCGGTCAACCCGCGATCCGGTGACCCTCAAGCACACCTGGGGTGACTATGTGCCGGCGCGCTTTCTCGACCCGGCGCGGCATGGCGGCGTGGTGTTCACGCTCTCGCGCTGGCGCTCACTGGAGGCGGTGCATGCCTATGCCTGCATGGCGACGCCCTGCGTCACCGGCTGGACTGGTTCGAGAAGCCCGAATGGCCAAGCTACGCCGCCTGGTGGGTTGCCGATGATCACCGCCCGGACTTCATCGAGGCAAAGCAGCGCCTGGAGCATCTGCATGACCACGGCTCAAGCATCGCCGCCTTCGACCTGCGCTCGCCCTTCGGCCCCGATGGCGAACCCCGCGTCGTCGATCGTGAGGCGGCGCGCGCGATCATGAGCCGCGCCGCGCCGTCACGCCATGACCAGTCCGCGCGCGAACGCGAGGTCGACGCGATCACCCGCGCGATGCAGGCCGGGTGCAAGCCGGCGTAGTGATCCAGGCGGGTCCTCGCCGCTATCGGGTTGGGGGTACACGCTGCAATCCCCGCGTGGGAAGATCGGCGCTTTCCTCCTGAGCGACAGGCGGCAAGCGATGTGCACCGGCATCTCCCTGAAGTCCGCCGACGGCAGTGTGGTCACGGCCCGTACCGTTGAATGGGCGCTGAGCGACGCCCACCATGATCGGGTGGGTGTCTTCGGGCGCGGCCGCAGTTGCGTCGCCCAGACCCCCTCCGGCCACGACGGCCTGCGCTGGACCAGCCGTTACGGCTTCGTATCGCTCACCGCCTACGGCCAGCCCTACGGCCCAGACGGCCTCAACGAGCGCGGGCTTTATGTGGGGGTCTACTACTTCCCCGGCTTCTTCTCTCCGGCGCCCCATGACCCGGCGCAGCAGCACCGCACCGCCAGCGTCGGCGACTTCATGCAGTGGCTGCTGTCGTCGTTTGCCACCGTGGCCGAGGTGCGCGAGCACCTGCATGAGGTGCGTGTGGTCGAGGTGACCGACCCGCGCTTTGGCGGTGCGCCCTTGCCCTTTCACTGGAAGGTGGCCGATCCGGGTGGCGAGGCCATCGTGATCGAGATCATCGAGGGCGGCCGCGTGGTGGTACACGAGGCCTTCCTCGGGGTGATCTCCAACTCGCCCACCTATGACTGGCACCTCACCAACCTGCGCAGCTACATCGGCCTGTCGCCCACGCCCTCTGCGCCGCTCACCCTGGAGGGGGTGCGACTTGCGCCCCTCGGTGGCGGGTCGGGCCTCATCGGCCTGCCGGGCGACTATTCCCCGCCCTCGCGGTTTGTGCGGGCCGCCGCGCTCACCGCGCTGGCCCGCCCGCTGGCCAATGCCACCGACGCGGTGTTCGAGGCCTTCCGCATCCTCGACAGCTTCAACATCACGGTTGGCGCCACCGCGCCTCCCGGCCACCGGGCCGATGACATCGTGAGCGCCACCCAGGTGACCACCGCCTGCGATCTCGCCGGCCGCACGCTCTACTTCCACTCCATGCACAACCGGCAGGTGCGGGCGGTGCGGCTTGCCGACATCGACTTCGCCAGCGTGGGCGAGCGGGTGCTTGAAGACGGCGCGCAGCGCGAGCAGTCTGTGGTGGCGCTGCGGATCTGATCATGACCATCGGCATTCGCCTCCTGCTGCAGGCGCTGCTTGCGCTGAGCTGGCTGGCCGGCGGCGCCGGGCTGGCAACCGAGACGAGCGCCGAGCCCGCCGAGCCGGCAACCCTGCGGGTGCTCAACCGCGACATCGTCACGCTGCGCGCGAGCGTGGCCGGCGCCTCGCCGCAGGCCGCGTCGAGCAGGCGCTTGAGCGCATCCGGCAGCTGCCCGAGTCGGCGATCGATCAGCCGCTGCAGGTGCTGCCCTTCGAGTTCGGCCGCATGCGCGGCCGGCAGTTCCTGCTGGGCGACGCGAACGACGACCGAGAAGGTGTCGGCCACGAGGGCCACTGGAGCGAGATCGCGCACTGGATCAAAGGCCATGCGGCGTTGACCGGCGACGTCGATGGCGATCGAGCTGGTGGCCATCAGCAGCGTGTGCCCGTCGGGTGCGGCCTTGGCCACCTGGTCGGCCCCCAGCGTACCGGCCGCGCCGGCGATGTTCTCCACCGCGGCGCCCTGGCCGAAGGCCTTGATCAGGGCCTCGGCCACGACCCGACCCCCAGTGTCGACCAGGCCGCCAGGGGGCCAGGGCACGACGACGCGGATGGCACGTGACGGAAAGCCGGCCTGCGCCAGCAATGCGCTGCTGCTGACAGCGGCGAGTGCCGCCAGCAGTGTGCGGCGGGACAGCGGGGTCATGGTCATGGTGGGTCCGGGTTTACCGCGCGACTCGAAAGCCGCAGTTGCTGGACGTGCTTGAAGGCGCATTCGAACTGCGTGCCGCCACACGGTAGCGGTGGCAGTAGGAGGCGTGGCACAGGAAGGACCCGCCGCGCATCGAGCGCCGGCCGCTGATGCTGTCCTGTCGCGGGTCGGTGTCGGGCGTGTCGAGGTGGTAGCTCGGGCTGAACCAGTCGGCGCACCATTGCCAGACGTTGCCGGTGGCGTGGTGCAGGCCGTGGCCATTGGACGGCAGCGCACGTACCGGCACCGTGCCCGGCCGCCAGCCCGCTGCGGGGTGGGCCGGGAAGTCACCGCGCCAGACATTGCAGCGCGCTTCGAAGTCGGTGCTGTCTCCCCAAGGAAAGCGTGCCTCGTGCAGACTGCCGCGTGCCGCGTACTCCCATTCGGCCTCGGTGGGCAGTCGGCAGCCGGCCCAGGTGCAATAGGCCTGGGCGTCGTGCCACGAGACATGCACCACCGGGTGGTGGAGCCGACCGTCGATCGACGAGCCCGGCCCCTCGGGACGTTGCCAGCAGGCAAACTCGATCGGCAGCCACCAGGGCAGGCCTCGCGGCAGCTGGCGCACGGCCTGCCGCACGGCCGGCTCGACCTGCAGGTAGAACACATGCGAATGGCCGATCTGCTCGGCTTCGGTCACGTGCTGCGTGGCGCGCACGAAGTCGCGGAACTGGGCATTGGTGACGGTGGTGGCGGCGATCTCGAAAGCTTTGAGCTGCACCTCCCGGGCCGGCCCTTCGCCATCTTCAGCGTAGCCGTCGGCGTCGTCGGTGCCCATCCGGAAAGTGCCGCCGGGCAGCGCGATCCAGTCGGCGGCCACCGGGTTGGTCGACACCGTCTCCTGAACCAGGACGGGCGCCGCCACTGCAGCCCCTGCGGCTGCGGCCGGCATGCAGCAGGAGCGGCCGTTCAACGCTGGCTCACTCGTCTTCCCAGAACGCCCGCGTTACGCCTTGGCTGCGCATCAGCTCGACGATCTGCTCGCGCGGCTTGACGCCGCAGCGCAGCGCCCAGGCCTCGTACTGCGCGCGCATGTCGGCCACGCGATTGGGCTGCTGGGCTGCGAGGTCGTGCAGCTCGGTACGGTCGGCCACCATGTCATACAACTCCCAGGGGCCGGGGTGCTTGCGCACCAGCTTCCAGCGGCCGATGCGCACCGCGGCATTGCCCTCGTGCTCCCAGAACATCGGTGGCCGCTCGGCCAGGTCTTGCTCGAAGGCCGGCTGGAGGGAGTGGCCCTCCAGCGGCAGCACCGAGCGCCCCTGGTATTGCGCTGGGTAGTCGATGCCGGTCACGTCCAGCAGCGTGGCCATCACGTCGGGCAGGTAACCCGGCGTGTGGCGGATCGCGCCGCCCTCGCTGATGCCCGCGGGCCAGTGAAAGATCAGCGGTGTGGCGATGCCGCCTTCGTGGATCCAGTGCTTGTACAGGCGAAACGGTGTATTCGACAGGTTGGCCCAGGCTGTGCCGTAGCTCTGGTAGGTGTTCTCCGGGCCAGGCATGCGGTTGACGTCGTTGCCGAAGTGCACCGGCTCGCCGTTGCGCGTGTGCTTGCGCGCGATCATCAGCTTGTCGACCAGCTCGTCGATGGTCACGTCTTCAGGGATGTCCTCGGCGCAGGCGCCGTTGTCGGCCAGGAAAATGATGAGCGTATCGTCGAGCTGGCCGTGCTGCTCGAGTGCCCGCACGATGCGGCCGATGCCCTGGTCCATGCGATCGATCTGCGCCGCGTACACCTCCATGCAGCGCAGCAGCCAGCCCTTGTGCTCGGCCTCGCTCCACGCGGGCTGCGACGGGTCACGCGGCGTCAGCTTCCAGTGGTCGGCCAGCACGCCGGCCTGCACCAAGCGGTCCAGGCGCTGGTCGCGCAAGGCGTCCCAGCCGGCGTCGAAGCGACCCTTGTACTTGGCGGTGTCCTCGTCGTGCGCGTGCAGCGGCCAGTGCGGCGCGGTGTAGGCCACGTATTCGAAGAACGGGGTGTCCGGGTGCTGGGCCTGGTGCTCGTGGATGAAGCGCACGGCCTGGTCGCTGATGGCGTCGGTGTAGAAGAAGCCATCGGCTCGCGCTTCATGCTCGGCATTGACGTTGCCGCGCGTCAGCGTATTGGGGTCGTAGAAGCTACCGGCGCCGATGATGGTGCCGTAGAAGGCATCGAAGCCGCGCTGCATCGGCCAGGAGTCGGTGGGCTCCTTCAGATTGCTCGACACATGCCACTTGCCGCTCATGTAGGTGCGGTAGCCGCCGCCCTTGAGCACCTCGGCGATGGTCACGCACTGCTGGTTCAGGTTGCCGGCATAGCCCTCGGGGCCCGAGTCGTAGGTCAGGATGCCGATGCCCGTCTGGTGCGGATGCAGGCCGGTCAGCAGGGAGGCCCGCGACGGGCTGCAGCGTGCCGTGTTGTAGAACTGGGAAAAGCGCAGGCCGCCCGCGGCCAGGCGGTCCAGCGTGGGCGTTTCGACCTCGCCGCCGTAGCAGCCGATGTCGGAATAGCCCATGTCGTCGTTCAGGATCAGGATGATGTTCGGTCGCTTGCTCAAGGCAGCCCCATTCAGTTCAGACGTTCGCCGCTGCTGCGGTCGAACAAGTGTGCCGCCTTCGCAGCAAATCCCAGGTGCACTGCCTGGCCCTCGCGCAGTTCGATGGGGCTGTCGGTCTTGAGCTTCACGCGCTGATCGCCGACGTGAAGCACCGCGATACGGCTGTCACCCAGTTCCTCAACCAGCTCGACTTCAGCCGCCAAGCCGCTCTGCACGATCTTCAGGTCGCCTGGTCGGACACCGAGTGCGACTTCGCGCTCCATGGGCGCCGTCGACCCGACATCGACCTGGCCATGAGCACCCACCCGAATGCCGGAGCCCGACCAGGTGGCCTGCAGCAGGTTCATGGGCGGCGTGCCGATAAAGCCAGCGACCGAGGCATGGGACGGCCGACCAAAGATGCCCTGGGGCGTGCCGACCTGCACGATGCGCCCGTCCATGAAGACGGCGATGCGGTCGGCCAGCGTCATGGCTTCTTCCTGGTCGTGCGTGACGTAAACCGCGGTGACGCCCAGCGAGCGCTGCAGCTTCTTCAGCTCGACCCGGGTTTCCAGGCGCAGGCGTGCATCCAGGTTGGACAGCGGTTCGTCGAGCAGGAACAGCCGCGGCTCGCGCACGATCGCCCGGGCCAGCGCCACACGCTGCTGCTGGCCGCCAGACAACTGGCCTGGGCGCCGGTCGAGCAGGTGGCCGATGCTCACCTTGGCCGCGGCATCGGCCACGGCGCGGGCAATGGTGTCGGCCGCCTGACCCACCATCTTCAGGGGAAAGCCGATGTTCTGAGCGACGGTCATGTGCGGGTAGAGCGCATAGCTTTGGAAGACCATCGCGACGTCGCGTTCGCCTGGGTCCTTGTCCGTCACGTCCTCGCCGTCAAGCAGTACGCGCCCGGCGCTGATCGATTCCAGGCCGGCTAGCACGCGCAATGTGGTCGTCTTGCCAGAACCCGATGGCCCAAGCAGCACAAAAAATTCACCGGGTTGAATGTCGAGATCCACCCCATGCAGCACGGTAAGCGCGCCGTGGCGCTTCACCGCTCCCTGAAGCGAGACACCGCCGCGATGGCTTTTGTTCATCGCCGTCCTCCGCCCTTGACCGCGCCCATGGTCAGGCCCTTGACGATGTGGCGCTGCGCCAGCAGCCCGATCAGGATCACCGGCGCCATGGCCACCATCGCACCCGCTGCCAGCTTGGCCCATTGCGTCTGCTCGACCGAGATGAAGTTGAACATCGCGACCGTCACCGGCCGCACCTTGTTGCCGCCCAGCACCACGGCGAACAGGAACTCGTTCCAGGCGTTCAAAAAGACAAAGACGGTGGTCACCGCAATGCCGCCGCGCACCTGAGGCAGGATGACGTGCCACAGGGCTCGCAAACGGCCGGCGCGGTCCAGCAGCGCCGCTTCTTCCATCTCGAAGGGGATGTCCTCGAAGTAGGACACCATCAGCCAGATTGCAAAGGGCAACGAAAAGGTCAGGTAGATCAGCACCATGCCGAAGTAGGTATCGAGTGCCCCCACTTTCTGCAATGCCAGGTAGTAGGGGATGACCAGGCCCACCGGCGGCAGCATCTGCGTGGCCAGCACGTAGAAACCGCTGGCCCGCTTGCCCGGGTAGCGCAGCCGCGCGATGGCATAGGCCGCTGGCAGCGCCACCAGCATGGTCAGGACGGTGGCCGACGTCGCGACCACGACGCTGGACCACAGGTTGGGCAAGATCGACGAAGCCCCGAACAGCACCTCTCGGTAGTGCGCCAGCGTCGGCTCGAAGAAGATCACCGGCGGGTAGGCGAGCACGTCGCGTTCGCTCTTGAACGAGGTCAGCAAAGCCCACAGCACGGGGAAGGCCCATACTGACAGCAGCAGGCCCGCCACCGCTGCCAAGGCCAGGCGTCGCACCAGTGGGCGTCTGGAGCTTGATGTCATTCACGCCCCCGGCGGCGCTTGAAGAGGAAGAAGGAGACCGCCAGCGTGAGGGCCAACAGCACGGTGGCCAGCGATGCACCGTAGCCGATGTTCAACTCCGTGAACGAGGTCCGGTATGCGTAGAGATTGAGAATCTCGGTTGACGAACCTGGCCCTCCGCCGGTAGCGGCGAAGATGGCGGCGAACGCTGACAGCGCGGTCATGGTGCGCAGGATGATCACCATCACGATGGCTGGCCGAATAAGCGGCAGAGTGATGTAGCGGAAGCGCTGCCAGGCGCCGGCGCGATCAAGCCGCGCGGCTTCGAAGACATCGGGCGGCAAGGTGGCCAGCGTGGCCAGCAGCACCAGGAAGGCGAAGGGCGTCCACTGCCAAGTGTGGATGGCAATGACGGAGATGAGTGCCAACTGTGGGTCGCCTAGCCAATTGTGGCTGCCCAAGCCAAGGGCGCGCGTGACAAGGTCGACCAGCCCGAAGTCAGGCGCCAGCACCAGCGTACGCCAGAACAAGCCGACCACCACGGGGGCCAGCACGATGGGCAGGATGGCGGCGATGCGGAACAGGCCCTGACCCTTGGGGATCTGCAGCACCAGCAGTGCCAGTGCCAGGCCGACGAGGACCTGCAGCACCACGGTCGAGCCTGTGTAGATAACGGTCAGCGTCAGCGAGTTCCAGAATCTCGGGTCGCCGCCCATCTTCACGTAGTTGGCCGCGCCGGCGAAACCCGACAGCCAGGGCATGCTCATGTCCAGCCGCTGCACGCTGGCCCACAGCAGGTAGACCAGGGGCGCGGTGGTAATGAGCAGAAGCAACAGAAGCGCCGGCGCCAGCAGGGCCAGCGCAAACCGCCGCTCGCGCTGCGCGAAGCTCGAGCTTGGACCGGGCATCGAGTTAGCGGCCGCGTGTGTCAACCCTTGAGAACCTGCTGAATGCGCGCCTGCGCTTCGTCCAGGGCCTCCTTGGCCTTCTTCTGCCCGACCAGCGCAGCCTGGATGCTGGTGGCCATGGCCTCGCCCACGGCCGGCCATTGCGGCATGCGCGGACGCCACTCGACGTCGGTGTCCTGGTCCAGCGATTCCAGGGCTGCATTGATGAAGTTATCTCCCGCGCCCTGCATGGCCTGTGCAAACTCCGGGGCGCGCCACAGCGAGCTGCGGTTGAGGCCCGAGCGCTTGCCGGGACCGGCAAACTTCCAGGACGTGCGCGCCTGGGTTTCGGCGGAAGCGGCCCAGCTGATGAACAGCCAAGTGGCGCGCTTTTGTTTTTCGGACAGAGCCGCGTTGATGGGAAAGCCCCAGTTCCAGATTGAGGTCACCCGCTTGCCATTGGGCCCCTTGGGCCAGCGCGCATAGCCGATCTTGCCCAGTACCTTGCTCTTCTCAGGGTTGGTGATGACCGAGGCCGACGAGTGGGCGTCGATGTAGCAACCCACTGTGCCCTGAGAGAAGGCGTCGGCGATGTCGGGCCAGTTCCAGTTGCGCACGGCCGGCGGCGCGTACTGGGTCAGCGCATTGACATACCACTCGAGCGCGGCCACCGCCTGCGGCGAGTTCACCACCAGGTTGCTTCCGTTAAACCAGCTGCCGCCAAAGCTGCGGAAGATCGATGGGTAGACATACATGTTTTGCCCGGCGCCGGCGAAGCCGCGCAGTGCCAAGCCGAACATGCGGTTGGCCGGGTCCGTCAACGCTTTGGCGTTGGCCAGCAACTGGTCCAGTGTGTCGGCCGGCTTCAGGCCCCTGGCGTCGTAGAGGTCCTTGCGGTAGACCTGCACGGTCACCTCGCCGTCATAGGGGATGCCATAGGGCTTGCCGTCGACTGAATCGGCATCGCGCCAGGCCTTCAGGATGTCGTTGTAGTTGAACCAAGCGGCGTCGGTCAACGTGGCGTCATTCAGGTAGCGGTCCAGCGGCTCGACCCAGCGGTTGGCTGTGTACACCGGGTAGTACATAGGGTCGGCTGCATGGGTGGCAAAGGTCGCCGTCTTCGATGACAGATCGAGCATCGCCTTCTGGCGGATCTGCCCCGGCGGCACCCTCTCGAAGCGCAGCTTCACGCCGGTTAGCGCCTCGAATTGCGGCGCCAGGGTGATCAGGTTGTCGAAATAGCCGGCCGGAATCACGGCCACGCTGATGGACTCGCCCTCAGCTTGTCGCCAGTTGATCTTGGCGGCCCGGTACGGGCCCAGGTCATCGGCCTGAGCAGCCGCCGGCATAGCCAGCCACGGCGTGGCAGCCGCGGCAGCGCCCAGCGCCAAACCACGTTGCAGAGCGCCGCGGCGCGAGGGGTGGTGTGCATTGGTCATGGGTTCACCTCGTCGTATGTATTCGTTTTCATCGGTGACGTTAACAGTCCGCGCGCGCCTCCGATAGTGGTCATACCTAGGTAGTTACGCGGTACCTTGAATCATGGTTCGGAGCTGGATGTAATCGTTTGCGCGGCTATCGTGGTCCCATGGAGGAAAACCCGCATACTGCTAGAGTCGGGCGCGCCAACGCAAGCGATGTCGCCCGACTGGCCGGCGTGTCCAGTGCTACGGTGTCTCGCGCGCTGAACCAGCCCGCACAGGCCGACCCGGAAACGCGCGCTCGCGTGCAGCAAGCCGTGACCAAGCTGCGTTACGTGCCGCACGGCGCTGCACGCAGCCTGCGCAGCCAACGCACGCGCATGATCGGCGCGGTCGTTCCGTCTTTTGACTACGCGCTTTACGCGCGCACCACCAGTGCACTGCAGCGCCGTCTGGACGCTTGCGGCTATTCACTGGTGCTGGCCGAACACCACTACGACCTCGTAGCCGAAATGCGCATCACCGGCCAACTGGTGCAGCACGGCGTTGATGCGTTCATGTTCGTGGGCCTCGATCACGATCCAGCGCTCTTCTCGATCCTCGAAGACTACGGTCGCCCGTACGTGCTGACCTGGGGTGTCGACCACGCGCGCCACCACCCCAGCATCGGCTTCGACAACCGCAGGGCCACCACCGAGGCCACACGCCACCTGCTAGCACTCGGCCACCGCCAAGTGGGGCTGCTGAGCGCGCCGGTTCAGGGCAATGACCGTGCGCGCGAACGGGGTGCCGGTGTGCGCGATGCACTGGCCGAAGCGGGCCTGGAACTGCCGGAGGAGCGCACGGCTTACGCTGCCATCGCACTAGACTAGACTCCGCACGTGCGGCCATGGGCCGCCTGCTCGCACTGCCGCCGGATCGGCGCCCAACCGCTTTTGTCGCCACCAACGACGTCTTTGCGGTGGGCGCGATGATGGCCTGCCGGGCTGCTGGCATGGTCGTGCCGGACCAGATGTCGATCACAGGTGTCGACAACACGGACCTGGGGGCCACCCAGACCCCCGGCTTGACCAGCGTGCGCACGCCCGTCGTTGAGATTGGCACAGCCGCTGCCGAGCAGCTGGTGGCGCGGCTGGAAGGGCGGGACTACGTTCCTCATCAGATGCTGCCGTTCGAGCTGGTCCAGCGAGGCAGCACGGCACCGCCCAGGGCTTGAGCCGCGCGCAAGCCAAGCCGCGCTGGGGACTAGGCCAGCATCAAGCGACAGAACGGGCTATCGGTTAGTGGACAGCACCAAAAACTCTTGAACTGGTGGGCCGCCAGGCGCTCAACCAGACGCTGAAGTTGTTGGGCGGTCGCTGGCCGCGCGCAGCTTTGCCTGTATTTCCATTTCGTTCGTCTGCGCCCGGCTGCCAGGCGCCAGCGCGCCGGGTTCGATCCTGACGCGATCGATCGACCCGCCGTACTCAAAGGCGCCGCGGTGCGAATAGCGTTCGCTGACCGCTGTGCGCCGCGACATGCCCACGCTCATGCCGCAACTCGGGACGCGCAACAGGCTGGGTGACAGATCGGCAACCTCGATATGCCTCACCCCGTTGAGTGACACCGTGGCCCGCCCCTTGCGGTCGCCGGTTGCCTCGTAGCTGAACTCGAAATGCTGCTGGCCAAGGACCAAGGGAATGGGCTTGAGATTCTTCGGGCTGTGCCACCACTGGTAGACGAAATGAAGCGCGCCGTCCTCAACGAAGAGCGCAAGGCCGCAGAAGCGGTCGCCGAGAGCGAAGACCACGCCATCGTTGCCGGGGGTCCATTCGAACCGCGCGCTTAGAACGTAACTGCGATCAGCGACCATCGGCGTGATCACCAGCCCCGGTGTCGACGGGCCCACCCGGAAGAACTCGCGCGGCACCAGGATGCGGTCGAGTTCGTATGGCGGGAAGTTCGTGTTCCGGCCCTCGTCGCGAATGTCGATCGGGTAGACGTAGTTCGCACCCGCCTCGGTTTCGAATTCAGCGACCACGCGGGCAACCTTGTCCGGATGAGTTTGTGCAAGGTTGTTGATCTCAGTCGGGTCCTGTGCAAGATCGAACAGCATCCAGTTGTCGAGGTCGATGCCCCTGTCGGGCGTCTGCAGCGAGACGATCTTCCATGAGCCGGAGATATAGGCGCGGTTGCCTTGCAATTCGAAGTACTGACGATCGCGTTGCGACGCTGATGCGGCGTCCTGCAGTGCGCCGGCAAAGCTGCGACCGTCGAGCGGTCGGACGCGATAGCCGTTGAACTGTGTAGGCAGCGCGGCGCCGGTGGCTTCCATCAGTGTTGGAAGGATGTCGGTGACGTGAACCCACTGGGGGCGCAAAGCGCCGCGATCGGTAATGCCTGCGGGCCAGTGCACAACCAATGGCACGCGAATGCCACCGGCCATCGGGGTCCGCTTGTAGTAGCGGTAGGGTGTGTTGCTGAGCTGTGTCCAACCGGTCGGGTAGCAGATGTAGGTTTCTTCGCCGCCGACTTGACCTTCTTTCAGCAGGCGCTGGTTCAGGGCCATGTCCTCGACTGCACCGACCCGGCGTCCGATCAGGTTCATTACACCCTTGGGCCCGGCAACCGCGTTAGCGCCGTTGTCGGAGGTGATCATGATGATGGTGTTATCGAGTTGGCCGGTGTCGCGCAGGAACTTCACGATGCGGCCGATGTTCTGGTCGGCGTTGTCGACCAATGCGCCGTAGACCTCCATGTAGCGTGCGAACAGAGCCTGCTCGTCCGCGCTCATGTCGGTCCATGCCGGCACACCGGGATTGCGCGGCGCAAAGCCAGCGTTGGCTTCGATCAGACCGGCCGCGTGTTGGCGCTCGAAGCGCTGTTGGCGCAGCGTGTCCCAGCCAGCGTCGTAGCGTCCGCGGTATCGAGCAAGGTCTTCGGGCTTGGCCTGCAGAGGTCCGTGCGGCGTCTGGAAGGCGAGATAAAGAAAGAAGGGCTTGTCGGGCGCGCAAGTTCGGTGCTGCGCCAGCCAGTCGATTGCGCGACCGGTGTAGTCGTCGGGCGCGAAGTATCCAGGCGGATAGCGCACCGCACTGGCGGGCTGGTTGCCTTCCATCATGTTGTCCGGCTGGAAATAACTGGTCTCAGGCGCCATGAAGCCGTAGAACTGGTCGAAGCCGCGCTGCATGGGCCAGGATCCGTTGTCGCCGCCGGGCAAGTTGTTGCGGTCATACGTGTTGTGCCACTTGCCGGCAGCCATGGTCGCGTAGCACTGCTGGCGCAGGACTTCTGCGATGGTCGGCGCGTCTGGCGAAATCTCGCCCTTGTAGCCTGGGAAGCCCGGGTCGTTGTGCGATAGCCATCCGCAGCCAACACTGTGCGGGTTCTTGCCAGTGAGCAGGGCAGCTCGTGCGGGCGTGCACATCGGCACCGTGGTGTACTGGGTGAAGCGAAGACCGTTAGCCGCCAGCGCATCGATCTGCGGGGTATCGATCTCGCCGCCGAAGCAGCCGAGATCCGAGTAACCCATGTCGTCCATGAGGATGACGATCACGTTTGGGCTGTGCTCTGGCGCGCGTTTCGGCGCGTTCCAGTGGGGCAGCGAATTCGCGAGGGTCTTGCCGATGCGGCCCGCGAAGTTGGGCCAGGAGGGCGGTGCGGACTGGTTCTCGGTCATGTCGGTTGCCATGGAGTTGACGGAGCGTCTGCTCGGAATTCATTCCGGCTTGATCTTGGCGGACTTGACCACACCCGACCACTTTTCGAGATCCTGCTTCAGATAGGCGGCGAACTGGGCACGGGTGCCGACTGCAGCCGGGGTCATGCCGCTTTGTTCCAGGGCGGCGCGGACCTCGCTATTGCCAAGCGCTTTGTCGATTTCGGCGCGCAGGCGTGCGAGCACCGCCGGCGGCGTGGCGGCCGGCGCGAATATGCCGAGCCACTGGTCGGCCTCGAAATTTGTCACCCCCGCCTCATGCATGGTCGGTAGTTCGGACAATGCCGCGAAGCGTTCAGCGCTGGTGACAGCCAATGCTCGGACCCGTCCGGACTTGATCTGCGGTAGGGCCACAGCGGCATTGGCGAACAGCAGATCCACCTGGCCCGATATAACGTCGGTCATGGCCTGTGGTGCGCCTTTGTAGGGGACGTGCAGCAGGCTGATCCCCATCATCGATTTGAACAACTCCCCTGAGAGATGAGCGGGGGTTCCTTCGCCAGCTGAGGCGTAGCTGAGCTTGTCCGGCTTGGATCTGGCGAGCGCGATGAGCTCCCTGACGCTCGTGACCCCCAAGCCCGGATGGACCACGAGGACCGAAGGCGCCCAGGCGACCAGGCCGACGGGTGCGAAATCGCTGGTGACCTTGAAGGGCAGGCTGGGTCTGAGCGCCGCGTTCATGGTCAAGGCCGAAGTGGTCAGCATCAGGGTATAGCCATCCGGCGGCGCTTTGGCCACGCCATCAGCGCCAATGACGCCGCCAGCACCAGGCCTGTTGTCGACCACAACGGGTTGGCCAAGGCTGGCTTGTAGGGCCCTACCTGCAGCCCGGCCAGCAATGTCGACCAGCCCGCCGGGCGGCCAGGGAACGATCAGGCGCACCGGCTTGTCGGGATAGTCCTGCCCGAAAGCGGGCAGCATGAATGCTGCGCAGAGCAGCACGCCCGCATAACTCAGGGACTTCAGAATCCTGGTGACGCTACGCTTCATGGTTAGGTCTCACAAGGGTTGGTGATCGGATTGCACGAAACCGCGCAGTGCTGTCGGTTCAATTGGAGGACTTGGTGCTTGATCGCGTGACGTAGATCGGGCTCGACCAAACGAGGTGCCCGTCTTCCTGGGTCAGGCAGACGTAAAGCGCGTTGTCCACCTCATCGTTAAGCGTGATGCGTCGCGAGATCTTCAACGACCGATGCGGGTTCTCATCTGGCAGTCGGAAGACGCGGATGCGTCGCTGAATGCCGCCCGCTTCGAACACCTTGTCGTCGATGCCGATGTCGGCGATCGCAATCTCGCATTTCACGAGCGCAGTGTCGATACGAAGTACTCCCGAATGCGGGTCCTCAAGCAAGGCGTCGAAGCCGCCGAAGCCGCCGGTCGTCAGCGCAGCCCATTTGAGCGTTGACGGGCCAACCCGTTCGATCTGCTTGTCCAAGTTCCAGAGGTTGATTGGCGTGATACGCTCGAAGCGGTTGTTGGTCAAGCTGCAGCCACCGTCCCACACAGTCTGGCGGCCGCGTCCACGGTACTCTGAGCCCTCCCTGTTGCCGCCGACCGAAAACTGAGCCACTTTTGAGGGCTGTGCCGACCTAAAACTGAGCCAGGTGTTCAACCTACCCTGCTGCTTTTTTGTGCAGCTGGGGATGAGGAGTGATCACCATGGACATGGTTGGCAGGATCCGGCGATTGCATAGCCGGGGCAAGAAGAGTGAGCGCGAGATCGCGCGCCTGACCGGGTTGTCCCGGAACACGGTGGCCAAGTGGCTGCACGGCCAGGTCGATGGCCCGCCGAAGTACCGGCGACAGGCGCAGCCGAACAAGCTGACGCCGTTCGTCGAATCCATCAAGCAGGCCCTGAAGGCCGATGCGCGACGGCCGCGACATGAGCGGCGCACGGCCAAAGCGCTGTACGCGCAGATCAGGGCAGAGGGCTACGACGGCGGCTACACGCGCCTGACCGACTTCATCCGATCCTGGCGGCAGGGGGAAGGCCAGGGGGCGGCAATGAACGCCTTCGTGCCGCTGGTCTTCGAACTCGGCGAGGCGTTCCAGTTCGACTGGAGCGAAGAAGGCCCGGTGGTGGGCGGCATCTACTACCGAGTGCAGGTTGCGCACATGAAGCTGTGTGCCAGTCGCGCGTTCTGGCTGGTGGCCTACCCGAGCGAGGGCCACGAGATGCTGCTCGCGGCGGGAGCCGATGGTCGACTGGGTCTGAGCACCATGGAACAGTTGCTGCGGCAAGGCAGTGCGCTGCGTCGGGCAACTCAGCAGCTGGGCAAAGCGCGTCGCCGCCCGGCGAACGCGGCTTCCGCATCAACATGACGGGCGCGACCTGGGTGGCGCCGAGGGGGACGCCAGCGATGAGTTTGTTTCGCCGTATGCTGGTCCACGTCGGGGATCATGACCTCGACGTGGCGCTCCTGCGCTTCGCAGCTCGCCTGGCTCGGTACCATGGCGCGCATCTCGACGCACTTCAGGCACTGCAGCCCCCAGGGATTGGCGCATTCCTGAATCCCGAGACTGCCGCGGTGGCGGCCGACGCCTATGTCCGCCGGTCCCGGGATCGTGAAGCGCGCGCCCTGCAGCGTGCGCGCGAGGCCTCGGCGAAGGTCGGTTATCCGATCGAGTGCCGAGTATCGGGTGACGACCCGCTGCAAGCCCTCATCGGCGCGATGCGAAAGGTGGATCTTGCGGTCGCGCTGGCACCGTCCGCCCGCGATGACGATGTCGTGACGACCGCCTTCGCGTCGAGGCTTGTGGTCAGGGCGGCCTGCCCACTCCTCTTCGTTCCCCGAGCGGCGATCGAGGCGTCATGTGGCTCACGAATTCTCGTGGCCTGCACCGCCAGCCGTGAAAGTGCCCGGGCCTTGCGAGACGCGCTGCCGCTCTTGCGCCTGGCGGATTCGGTGGCGCTGTTGCGCTTCGAGCCGCGCGGTGCTTCGCGAGCGGGTCATGAAGAGCCGCTCGACGCCGTCGCCAGCTACCTAGCGTTTCATGGCATCACCGCCACCTGCACGGTTCGGTCGTTCGGGGAGTCTTCATTGACCGAACGTCTGCTCGTCCCGACCGCGGTGGATGCATCGCTGGCGGAGCTTCTGCTCTCGCATGCATCCGATGCCGATGCCGATCTCGTGGTCATGGGGGCATACGGCCATTCGATCGCCACCGAGTTCGTGCTCGGCGGCGTTACGCGCAGCATCCTTGGGTCGATGACCGTTCCCGTGCTGATGTCGCACTGAGCCGCGTCGTTATCCGTCAGCCGGGTACGAGCCCGGCGCGCACCAGCGTCGGTTTGATCTCGACGAAGTAGTTCTCGGCCCATGCCCGGTAGTCGGCAGAGCTCTTATACCAGCGCACCTGGACAAATTTCTCGAGCAGCGCGTCGATGGCTGGATCTTCCATGGCGCTCTTGAAGGCATCGTGCAGCACCTTCACCACGTCCGGGGCCATCCCCCGTGGTCCGACCAGGCCATAGGGGCTCCAGCCCACGGCATCGATGCCGCGCTCGCGCAGGGTGGGCGCGTCCTTGAAGCGAGCCACGCGCTGCTCGGTGGCCATCGCCAGCAGCCGCAGCCTGCCGTCTTCCACCAGCGGCCCCCATTGCGCGCCGTCGGTGATGAAATCGATATGCTTGCCCAGCAAGGCCTGAATGCCGTCGGGCCCCCCCTTGAAGGGCACTTGCGTGAACTTCGCGCCTGTGGCTCGCTCGATGTCCAGGAGAATGAGATGACCGGTTCCGCCCTGGCCGGTGGATCCGCTCGAAAGCTTGCCGGGGTTGGCCTTGCCGGCTGCGATGAGATCCTGGATGGTCCGGTAGGGTGAATCGGCGTGGACCACGACGCCGAAGGTGAAGTTGGAAAGCCCGATGATGAAGGTGAAATCCTTGAGCGGGTCGTAGCTTGTCTTCTGGTAGTAGGGGTAGCGCAGCGAATTGACCGTCATGGCGGCAAGCAGATGGCCATCGGGTGCAGCGGCCTGAATCAGCTGCGGCGCCAGGGTGGCGCCCGCACCCGGCTTGGCTTCGATGACGATCGCCTGGCCCAGGGTTTTTTGTGCACGCTCGGCGAGGGCTCGAAGGTGCTGGTCCATCACGCCGGCGGCTGGCAGAGCGCCGTAGATCGTGATCGATCGGCTCGGAAATCGACTCTGCGCATGCGCGAGGGGTGAGATCAGCGCGGCGGCGCCTGCCGCCAAAAGGCTGCGTCGGTCCATGAAGGGTCTCCTTGTGTCTCGGGGGCGGAATCGAGGCGTTCCGCTGTCGACAGTGGGCCATTGCACCCATCCCGGGTCAAGCACCGGTTGCTCCCGGGGGCGGACCGACAGCCCATCCCGGCGCTTGGCATGTTCGAAAAAACCCTTACCCGACCGGGTTCAGCGCTGCAGCACGGCGCGCGGAATCAGCATCCGCTCGCAAAGCATGCGAACGGCGAGGTCTGCGTGAGCCATCCCGCGTTGTCGGACCGCCTCGAGCACCTGTCCCGCAGTCGTGTGCAGGTAAAACCAGTCTCGAACCTGCGTGGGGCTCAGGCCACCGGGTTGTGCCGCCGCGGCTTCCTCGTAGTAGCAGCGCAGATCGTCGCTGGCGTGCTTCAGCGCTGCGGCCAGCGTTACGGGCGCGAGGGCGTCGACCAGCAGGCGATCGCCCGCGAAGGCCGCGAGTCTCGCGCCCGCCTGAGCGGCGGTGAGGCCGCTCTGTCCCATGGCTGAACCGCCGCGCCGGCTGGTGGCAAGGTCGTGCCAGCTGCGCAACTCGTCGATTTCATCGCGCAGCCGATCGGCGAGCGCATCATCCGAGGCGGGGGGCGGTCGCGCAATGTTCACCGGACAGGCTTCACCTTCCGGGATCTCGGCGTACCGGGGCTCCGGCGCATCGTACGGGAAGTCCTGGAGAACCGGGCCTTGCGGCAACTCGAACAGGCTCAGCAAGGCTCGCAGCACCGTGCGCTGGAAACTCGCATCATCGGGAGCGCCGAGCGGCCTGCCGAGCATGAACGGCACCCAGAGCGCGCGGGGCGGTTGCATCACTTCCGAGTGTTCCCGCACCAGGCTGATGCCCGCCGTGGGGATGCCGCCTTCTTCGAGGTAGTGACCGACTGCGCTCACGGCGCAGGTACAGTTCGGTCAGACCGGCAGCAGCAGCGCGGCATCGACCCTGTCGCGTGCGAGCAGATGCGCGAGTTCACGCGCCCGGGGCTCGAACTGCGTAGGCGGAAAGGGCGCCCCCATGAACGCGTAGTGATAGTCGGCCACCGATCCGATGACCCCCTCGGCCGCGAGCTCCCGCAAACGATCGAGCGGAAACACCAGATTCGGATCCTGCCGGAAGCCCGAGCGATCGAAGTTCACCGAGACATGGCTCATCACGAGCGAGGCGGTCGGGGTATCGGCGGGAATCACGCGATACTCGGTCGCCGACGCACCGCCCCCGAATGGCCGGTCTTCCCGTCGATGAAGACCGGCCGTGCTGATCAGCGCGACACGGCGTCGGCGCAGCGGTGGGCCCTTCGCCCATGGCCGGCCGTTGAGGCGGGGGGCCTGGTCACGCAGACGCAGCAGATGCTCGCGCTCCCAGGCGGGCAGGTCCTTGAGTCTTGCCATGAGATGCTTGCTCCGTGGTGCGCAATGCGCGCCGCGGTGCGGCGCTTCAGGCTTCAGAATAGCCCGACGATGGTGCCGTCGTCATCGACGTCGATCGCCTGGGCCGCCGGCACTTTCGGCAGACCGGGCATCGTCATCACATCGCCGCAGATCATCACGACGAAACGCGCGCCAGCGGCCAGCCGCACCTCGCGCACCCGCACCCGATGATCGGACGGGGCGCCGCGCAGCGCCGGGTCGGTCGAAAAGGAATACTGCGTCTTGGCGACGCAGACCGGGAGACGACCGTGACCGTCGGCCTGCAGGCGCTCGATCTGGGCAAGCACCTTCGCGTCGGCATCGATCCCGCTGGCGCCGTAGACGGTGGTTGCGATCGCAAGCATCGTGTCCCACAGCGGGGTGTCGTCGTCGTAGACGAAGCGCAGCGGCGCCGGCCCTGCGGCAGCCGCCGCGACCACCGCGTGCGCGAGATCCTCGGCGCCAGCCCCGCCTTCGGCATAGTGCCTGGCGACCTCGACCGGGACGCCGAGCGCGCCAACCCGCCGTACCAGCAGATCGAGTTCGGCCGGCGTGTCGTGCGCACGATGGTTGATCGCGACCACGCAGGGCAGCCCCGCCGACCGGAGGTTTCGAAGGTGGCGTTCCAGGTTCGGCAGACCGCGCGCCAGTGCGTCGAGATTCTCGCGTTCGACATCGGCCACCTCGACGCCGCCGTGGTGCTTGAGTGCCCGCACGGTGGCGACGACAACCGCGGCGGCCGGGCGCAAGCCGGAGCCCCGGCACTTGATGTCGATGAACTTCTCGGCGCCGAGATCGGCACCGAAGCCGGCTTCGGTCACCGCGTAGTCGCCGAGTCGCAGCGCGCTGCGGGTGGCGATCACCGAGTTGCAGCCATGCGCGATGTTGGCAAAGGGTCCGAGGTGGACCAGCGCGGGCGTGCCTTCCAGCGACTGCACCAGGTTGGGTTGCAGCGCATCGCGCAGCAGCGCCGCCATCGCACCGACCGCACCGAGATCGCGGGCGCGCACCGGCGCGCCATCGGTGCGATGCCCGATCACGATCTCGCCGAGTCGGGCCTTGAGATCGGCGAGGCCCTCGCACATTCATGCGCTTCATCAGCGTGCCCACGTGGCGCCTGCCCACCCGCACGCCCTCGCGGTCCAGGATGTCGCGCAGCATCCGCGCCCCGGCAAACGGGTGCTCCAGATGCAGCTCGTCGATGCAGCGCATCAGCCGCAGATCAGCCTCGCTCACCGGCTCGGGGTGGTAGTAGACCGAGCCGCGGCTGATGGCCAGAAGCTCGGCCTGGCGCTTGATCGGCAACTCGTGCTTACGGTCGATCATCGCTTTACGCTCAGCAATCCCGCCTTGGTGAGCGCGCCTTCTAAAGAATCGTTCTCCAGCGTGAGCTGCCCGATCTTGGCGTGCAGCGCCTTCAGATCCACCCCGGGCTGCGCCGGCTCGGCAGCGGCGCCGAAGACCCCGGCGGCTCGCTCGAGCAGCTGGCGTCGCCACTCCGTCACCTGGTTGGGGTGCACGTCGTGCTTGTGCGCGATCTCCGCAATCGTCTTGCCATCGCCCAGGGCCTCGATGGCCACCTTGGCCTTGAATGCCGGTGAGTGGTTCCGACGCGGTCGTCTGCTCATATGCTGCTCTCCTGCGAACACGGGCTCTATCCTCGCCCATCGGAGCAGCTTTTCCACTTTCGGCTGTGTTCAGTTTTGCGCGGCCACCTCTCTGTCGGGCGGTTCACGTTCATCAGGGTCGCCGTGGCAAGGTTCGTCGTCGCGCAGTCGACGCTCGAGCCCCGCCAATGCTGGACCCCAGGGATGGGAAAACGGCCCAGCCTACAGCGCACCGGTGCGGCGCAAGCGCAGGCCGCTCGCCCGGATCACCACGGAACCGTCCTGGCTCGGTTCCAGGGTTACCCGTTCGCCGCCATCACCGAGCGGCCCCACGAGACGGGCCTCGCTGTTTGACACGGGGATGATCGGGATGGGCGGTATGGCTTGTCCTCCGAAGGCTTCGTGCAAGCGGCCATGCACCCACAAGCGTCCATCGCGCGCTTGGACGCTTACATCGTCGAGTGTGGGCACCTCGCCAGGTAGCTGCATCAGGGAATAGCGGCCTTGCAGCGCCGACAACGCAGCGGGCAGGGGCTGGGCGGGGGCGGGCAGCCGTACACCGGCCCGGGTCGCTTGGCCACCTCGCCAAGCCACCAACAGTTCTCGGCCCGCCACCTTTCGGCACTCGAACCCGATGTCGCTCAGCTGGGGCACATTAAAGGGCACCCAACCCAGCACGAGCGCGCGTAGTCCGAATCGGCCATCTTCGCCAGGGCGGAGTTGCAGGCGTTGACCCATGGCCTCGGCCTGCAGCGACGCACCGTCTGTCTTAACGCTCACGACGCCGAAGGGGCTCACCCAATCACCGGAACAAGCCGCACGCTCAGCTGCGGTGAAGGTGCGGTCGGAGGCCTTGAAGTCCAGCGTCGGCGGAGCTTGAACGATGCCCGAGCGCGCCTGCAGTTGCAAAGCCAGCGCCCAGGCGGCCACGCGCCGAACCGCCTGCAGGGAATGGGCGTCGTTGCTGGCAACCACCACCCCCAAGCCTTGTTCAGGCAGCATCAGTACGCGGCTCCTGAAGTGGAAGGTGGCGCCGTCGTGATTCAGCGCGGGACCGCCGCCCCGCACCGAATGGGCACCCTCGGCGCCGCCCGGCGCATCCACGAACCATCCTAGACCGCTGCGCGCATCCAGCTCCAGCACGGGAGCCACTTGCGGGCGCATCATCTCCGCGATCCACCGAGCATCCACGGCCTGCGAACCGTTGGCAGCCCGACCATGAGCTAGCATCATGCTCACGAAGCGACCCACCTCCCGCACGCTCGCATTCAACCCGCCCGCTGGCACGTCCCGGAGCGCGGGTTCGATCGCGGGCAGGCTCTTGAGGTGGCCGCGCGCCATGCGAGGGTGGGGCGGCACTGCGGCGCTGAACGAAGCGTCGATCATGCCCAGCGGGGCCAGCAAGGTGCGCTGCAGATGAGCTTCGAAGGGCTCTTCGGCGGCATGTTCCACGGCCAAACCCAGCAAGGTGAGCCCCACGTTGCTGTATGAGACCGCAATGCCCGCAGGCAGCACAGCAATCTCGCTGGATAGCAGGGCGGGGAGTTGGCGATAGTCGGGTACGGGGCCAGCAGCCGGGTCCACCCACATGCCGCCCAGAAGATCGCGCGGCAATCCGGCGGTGTGGGTCATCAGCTGACGGATCGTCGGCGGCTGGCCGGGCCAAGGTGCGGCCAGTCTCAGCTGCGGTAACGCCGCTGTAAGCGGCGAATCCAGTCTCAATCGACCGCGTTGCACCAAGCCAAGCGCGGCGGTGTCTGTGAAGAGCTTGCTCACCGAGCCCATGCGGTACAGCGTGTCGGGCGTGGCGGGCGTCTGCGCCGCGGCATCGGCAAACCCCTGCGCTTCGACTAACACCTCCCCGCGCGCATCCACCACGGCCACCGCCAAGCTGGCGAGCTTGCCCGCGCGCAACTCGTGCGCCAGCAAAGCGCGCAACTGTCGCTGAACAGCCGCATCATCGCCGCGGGCCACGGGCTCCAGTGCCGGCGGTGGACTCGCGCACCCGGTCAGCACCGCGAGGCCGAGCGCCATAGCGGCAGCGCACATGAGAGTCCCACTCGCTCGCGCTGAGGGGGCCGCGAGTGTCGATGCGTTGGGAATTGGCACGGTGCCCCTACCGATTGCCCTTACCAAATAAGTCAGCAGCGCTGGGCATAACCGCGGCGTGAGTGACGCGTTGCCGCACCCGAGCACTGCGCGGCGAAAGTCGCTGACGCGCTCGGGACGGGGGGGATGGCGACGACGCCGGAACATGTCAAGCACATAGTCGCGAGGGCTTCAGCATGGGTCGTATGATTCCGCTCCTGATCGATTTCGGGGTTCCAGTCGAGGGACTGGAAGTGGGTGATTCAGCCCGAGGCGCTCCCAACCTCTTGCGCAGGGGCTTTCTCATACCGACGCACCACGCGCCGCAGCAGACGGTTCAGCCACGACAGCGCAATGGCCGGGACCACCGCAGCGAACTTCACATTGCCGCGAAAGTGGGCGGCGGCGACCAGAGCGAGCCCCACGGCGAGCAACAGGCAAATCGACGCCCACACCACGGGTCGACGGGGCCCATCTGCCGCGACAAAGCCAGACGAGGAGAACGCGGTCGTGACCAAGCCCACGACGCCGATCGCCAGGAAGAGGCTTGCTTCGCCCAGTTGCTGGTAGCCCCGGAGCCACCACCACTGTTGCGTCCAGGCTGCCAGGCCGCCGGCGACGAGCCAGAGATTGGCGCCCAGGATGAGGCGGTTGGCGGGCGCGGGTCGCCACCACAGGAACGCGAGTTCCGCGACGGCCACCGGTGTGGCGGCCTTGAACGCGAACAGCAGACGGTCGTCCGTGGGGTTCGGGAGGCCGAAGGCCAGGAACGCGAAGAAGGCCAGCGCGAGGAAGCCAAGCAGGTACTCAATGGCGGCGAGCAGAACGCGGCGCATGGGCTCAGTTCGAATCGCCGGCTGCGCGCGAGACACCGTAGGCCCGCAGGGCGCTGGCCACCTGGCTCTCCTCGGTCGTCTCGTCAGGGTAGAGCCGGTAACTCGGAGCGACGATCGGCTCGACCACGCTTGCGCGGATGACGATGACGCTGTGGATCGGGAACCTGGGGCCGGCCATCTCCAGCAGCGGTTCGGCCCACCTGTTGAAGCTTGGCTCCTGCGAGCCGACGTTCTCGGCGGTACCGATGATCTTGAACCCCTTCTGCACCCACACGTCGATGAAGCTGATGCAGACCTTGCTGCCTGCCCGGATGTTCCGCACGGTCGTGGGCGAGGCGATGTTGGCCACGACCAGGTGGTCATCATCGGCGACCGCGAAGATCTCTTTCGGCGACACGTTGGGCACGCCTTCCGGGTCAACGGTGGCCAGCCAGCAGAGCACGCTGTTGCGCGCGGCGGCGACGACTTCATCGGCAAGCAAGGGCATACGGTGTGAGGCGACAGACAGGACGGTTGATCCACAGCCTACCGCATGAGGCGGCGCCAGAGAGAGTTGGTCTCGACGTTCGGTCGAGTCGGTGATGATCGACATTCGCCTACGACCCCGGACACCGAGTGGAAGGGCTGGCGCTGAAGATCGGCTTCACATCCCTCTGAACAGATGCGCGTACAGACGGCTCGCCGTGAGTGTCTCGGTACGCCCATGAAGGGAGATGTAGACCTTGCCGCTCTCGTCGCGCCGCGCCGTGGCAATGCATCGAGCCTGAACCACTGTGCCGCGATGTATCTGCCAGAAGCGCAGAGGGTCGAGCTGGGCGATCAGGTCACGCAGCGACATCCGCACAAGCAGCTCGCTCGTTGCCGTCACGACTCGAACGACCTTGTCGGCGGCCTCGAAGTAGATGACATCATCGACCGGAACAAGGTGGATGATTGCGCCGTGCTGAGCCTGGATCACTTCGAGCCTCGGCACGCGCGTCTTGGGCTCGACCGCAGCAAGGAGTGCCCGCAACTGTGTCCAGGTAGCCTCCATCGCCTCGGAGGTTGCCTGCACCGTCAGCCCCGACCTGCGAACGGTCAGGCGTCCGCGCAGGCGACCCAGGCTGGTGGATAGTCGTTCGGGCTTGACGGGCTTGACCAGATAGTCCACCGCTTGTGCGTCGAAGGCCTGGACGGCGTACTGGTCGAACGCAGTGACGAATACAAGCAGCGGAAACGGGTGATCGGAGGGCCAATCTTCGGCCATCGCCTGTGCCGCCTCCAAGCCGCTGAGCGCAGGCATCCTGATGTCGAGGAAGCAGATGTCGGGCCGCAGCTTCAGCGCTTGCTCCACGGCGTGGGCGCCGTCCCCCACCATGGCGACCACCTCGAGTTGCGGCCACAGCCGCCCCAGCTCGGCCTGCAATCCCGCCGCCAAGAGCGGCTCATCTTCGGCGATCAATGCGGTGGCGCTGGTCATTCCGCCCCCAAGGGTATCGAGATCGTCGCCAAAGTTCCGCCGGGCGGCTCCAGGACCGACGAGACGACCAGAGTGCTCGCTGCGCCGTAGCGAGTCAGCAACCGTTCACGCACCTGTGCGAGACCGAAGCCGCCAGTGATGGCCGGAGTTGATGGCAGACCGACGCCGCTGTCACGCACTTCCAACGTCAGATGGCTGCCTTCCGCTGTGGCGCTCACCAGAAGGGTCCCGCCTTCTGGTTTTGGCTCGAGCCCGTGCCGGATGGCGTTCTCCACCAACGGTTGCAGCAGCAGCGGCGGTACGGCATGGTTTGCCAGTTCGCTCGGCAGCTCAAGGCGGACGGTCAAGCGCGCACCCATGCGTATTTGCATGAGCGCGAGGTAGTCGCCCAGTCGCTCGAACTCCGCGCGCAGCGGGTGCTCGGCACTTCGGGAGGCGGCGAGCGTCGTGCGCAAGAAGCCGATCAGGTGGTCCAGCATGGCTTGTGCCCGAGGTGCATCGGTGCCGATCAACACGCGCAGGTTGGCCAGGGTGTTGAAGAGCATGTGCGGTTCGAGTTGCGATTGCAGCAGCGCCAGTCGCGCCTCGCGAGTCTGACGCTCGAACGCCTGCCGGTAACCGCGCTGACTAAAGTACGCAGTAAAGCCGATGCTCAGAGCCAGCGCGGTTGCGCACAGGGCGAAGAAGCGGCTGGGGTTGTGCTGCAGGAGGTACAGAGTTGATTGACCAGCCCACGAGTCTCCCACCAGCGTACCCAGGGTATAGCCAAGCGTGATGCCGCCACCTACCAGGATGATGGCGCGGCCTTTCGGTGGCCAATACCCAGGTGCCTCGGCCCGCAGGAGGCCGCGCAGCAGGAAGCGCATCGGGTCGATTGCCGTCCATGTGCCCACACTGATGGCCAAGCTGTAGACGACAGGAATGGAGAAGCGCTCGAAGCCCGTCGATGAGCGATCCATGAAAGCGGACTGAATGCCGGCGATGATCAGCGCAACCGTGATCACGGTCGCGAACCGTTCGACCAGGCCGCGGCCTTCACCTGGGGGTATGGCGCGCCAGCGTGCCGTCATGGCAGCAACTCGCGAAGGAAGAAGGCCGCGATGGCGTCGAACGCAGCCCGGCGCTGCCCGGGGTCGAATGCCGGTTCAGGCAACCCACCCCGGGCCTGCCTCGCAGCCACGGATGCCGCGATGTCGGTCGGCCAGGGACCCAACAAGTCCATGTGTCCAGCGCCTTCCAAGTGTGCAAGCCGAAGGCATCGTCCGCAGAAGTTCAGAAGTCGATCGCTGTGGTAGCGCGGCAGCAGCAGTGTGTCCCGTCCGGCGCTGATCACACCTACTGGCAGGCGAATTTGCCGCAGGTATTCGTCGCTGAACAGGGCTGCAACCGGAACTGCCACGGTGACTGCCGCGATACGCGAGTCTGGCAGGTCCGAAGGGCCCTGGCTGGCGCCATGCACCTCCGTCAAGACCCTGGGAAGAAACCTTTCCGGCACAGATCGGGCGAGTTCGTAGCTGGCGCGCCGGGCGCGCTGCTGTTCGAGGTCGGGCAAACCGTTGAAGCAGAAGCCGGGATCATCGTCGGCGTGCGCCTGACAGTGCTGAACCAAGTCGAGCAGACGCCAAGACGCGCCCGCCATCACCAGCGCGGTCGCTCCACCGGCGGACATGCCGTGCACGCCGACTCGCCGGAGTGAAACTTGGGGTCCCCATACCGGGTGGGCAGCAAGTGCGTTCAATGTTCGCGTGATCTCCGCAGGTCGCGACCTCCAGGACTCGGGCCCCGCGAGCGTCGCGTCGAGGTAGTTGTCGCCGCGATGCAAGGGCTGCGCCACGACGAAGCCCGCCCGCGCCAGCGTCGCGGCGAGTTCATGGTCGGACAACGGACTACCTGCTGTGCCGTGCGACAGGACCACCACTTGACGCGGGGGCTCGCCCGCTTGGCGAGGTAGTAGCGGCGCTCCGGGTGCCACCTGAAGCACGAATGGCCCGCGTCGTTGTGGGGCGGAGGGCTGGGCAGTGGGATAGACCAACATGACTGGAATGCCATCCGCCTGCAGCTCCGTGAGGCCGACCTGCGCATGAACCGCGTTCGAGCTTGCGCACAGCAATGTCAGGGCCACTTTCCCCCACAAGAGGATCGCCCGTAGCGGAGTCCGAAGATGCCGGCGAAGGATGACATGCCGCCACTGAAGTGCTTGCGGATGTGAAGCGACGGGGTGAGCTTGAAGAGGATAGGTCATCAAGGTACGGGTGAAGGAGTGGAAGGGCTTCGGATCGATTGGAGGGCAATGAACTCTGCAACACGGGCTGGCCGGTGACCAGCGCGATGCGACGAAACGGCGGCCCTGTGCGTGAAGTGACGACAGTGCGGCGTGCACTGTCGCCGACCAGGGCGCGCGCACCCGCCTGTCGCGAGTGCGTCTCCTCGCAGATTGCCCGTCACGACATGGCGATGAGCGGATGCAGCAGGGTGTGGAAGATGCTGGCCGAGGTGCTGGGGCGCCTGGGTTGGGGAGGCGTGATGGCGGTCGCCTGGCTGCCGGAGCGAATAGGTCGCCCATTCGTGTAGCCAAAAGGCGTGTTTTGCTTCACGTGTGATTGACCCGTCGTCCGCTGCGACATATGCTCAAAACGTGTCGACAAAGGCGACTTTTTGCATCATGACCAGATCGACGCCCAGTTGGCGCCCCGAGCTGCCGTACAACCAGCTGCCCACGCTGCCACCCGCAGTCGATCTGGAAAGTCGCGCCGTGCTCAAGGCCTGCATCGAAGCCCGGGCCGCCCTGGCGGAGCTGAAGCAGGCCGCCGAGCTGATCCCCAACCAGACGATGCTCATCAACACGATCCCGCTGCTCGAGGCCAAGGACAGCTCGGAGATCGAGAACATCGTCACCACCACGGACCGGCTGTTCCAGTACGCCCACGGCCCCGCAGGTGCGGACTCCGCAGACGCGGCGACGAAGGAAGCGCTGCGCTACCGCACCGCCTTGCACCGCGGCTTTCTGTCGCTCAAGGAGCGGCCGCTGTGCACCGCCACCGCCGTGGAGGTGTTCCGCACCCTGAAAGGCGCGGACATGGGCATCCGGCGCACGCCGGGCACGCAGCTGATCAAGGACCGCACGGGCGAGGTGATCTACACGCCGCCGCAGGGCGAGTCGCATCTGCGCGATCTGCTGGCCAACTGGGAGCGCTTCCTGCATGAGCAGACCGATCTGGACCCGCTCGTCCGCATGGCCGTGGGCCATTACCAGTTCGAGGCCATCCATCCCTTTACCGACGGCAACGGGCGGACAGGTCGTGTCATCAACATCCTCTACCTGATCCAGGAGGGGCTGTTGGGGCTGCCGATCCTGTACTTGAGCCGGCATGTCATTGCCCGCAAGGCCGACTACTACGGCCTGCTGCTGGGCGTGACACGGGACCAGGCCTGGGAGCCATGGCTGCTGTTCATGCTGGAGGCCGTGGCCGAGACCTCGAGGTGGACCACTGGCAAGATCGCCGCCATCCGCAAGCTGGCGGACCATACGGCAGAGCATGTTCGCGCGCGGTTGCCCAAGATCTACACCCGGGAACTGGTCGATGTGATCTTCGAGCAGCCGTACTGCCGCATCGGCAACCTGGTGGAAAAGGGTATCGCCCAGCGCCAGGCGGCATCCCGCTACCTGCACGACCTGGCCGGCCTGGGCGTGCTGCGCGAGATGCCTTTCGGCAAGGAGAAGCTCTTCGTCCATCCCCGGCTGCTGCAACTGCTCGGGCAGGACAGCAATGAGCTCCAAGCCTACGCGTGAGAGGGTGGCCAGGGGTGCTTCCGCCCTCGAGGCCACCACGGCGATGTGCGGCATCGGGTACTCGGCCAACGATGACGGTACGGGACGCGACAAGAAGTCGTTTCAAGACAGGCACTTGCATCCGTCGCGACGGTAAGATGACCGGGGTGGGTCGTGCGATCTGAGAGGCTGGGGAGGGTGCCGACGCCCTCCCACCTCGACCTGCTAGACCTCGATAGATCTCGAAACGTGCATCCCGCGCCAATCGCCCGGAAACCCGCGCCAATGCTGGGCCTCCTCAAAGTGTCGGTAGTCCTGACGGTACAAGTCGGCCTTTGCGTGGCCAGGCCCAGCGTTTCCGAGGGATTGCCGGCACCGTTGGTGTTTGAGTGGGAATGACCCCCTCGACCCTTGCACGCTGCAGGGATCCTTCACCGCACATAGTGTGCGCCTGGGCTCGGTGAGCGGGCCGTCGCTGGTGGCGAAGGGCGTCGGACCGATCTGCGCGGACCCGAGGGGACTAGGTGTGAAGCGTCAACACGTTCTTGCCTGACGCGGGCTTGAGTCTGGACATGGGCGGCAGGCCGCCGATGCCGGCGTGGGGGCGGTGCCAGTTGTAGTGGTGCTGCCACTTCGCCAGCATCGCGGTGCGCTCGGTCGAGTGCTCGTAGGCGATGCCGTAGGCCCACTCGCGCAGCGCGCTCTGCATGAAGCGTTCGGCCTTGCCGTTGGTCTGGGGCCGATAGGCGCGGGTGCGCTTGTGCACGATGCCCAGCTCGGCGCAGGCGTCTCGCCAGGCGCGCGCCATGAACGGGCTGCCGTTGTCGGTGAGCACGCGCCGCACGGTGATGCCCAGCGAGGCGTAGTAGGCCACCGCGTCGCGCAGGAATGCGACGGCGCTGGTGCCGCGCTCGTCGGGCTGCATCTGCGTGAAGCCGATGCGGGCGTGGTCGTCGATGGCCACGAACAGGAACTCCCAGCCTACGCCCACGACGCTGTCGCGCGGGTTGCCGGTGATGCGGTGGCCGGTGCGCACGATGCGCCCGAGCTTCTTGGTGTCGATGTGCAGCAGCTCGCCCGGAGCGGCGTGCTCGTAGCGCTGCACCGGCTCGGCCGGCTGCAGCGCTGAGCGCTTGGACAGGCCGGCACGGCGCAAGACGCGACTGACCGTGGCCTCCGAGACCCCGAGGCTGGTTGCGATGCGCGCCTGGGTGAGCCGCCGGCGCCTGAGCTCGACGATAGCCAGCGCCTTCGATTCGCTGATGCGCCGCGGGCTCACCGCCGGGCTCGAGCTCGCGTCCGCCAGCGCCGGCTCGCCGCCGGCCAGGAACCGCCCCAGCCACTTGCGAGCGGTCGGCTCGCTCACGCCGGCCGACGCCGCGGCGGCGGCCGGCGTGAGCGCGTGTTCGGTCATCAGCCGGACCATCTCGAGTCGACGGGCAAAGGTCAGTCGGGCATTCTTGTGGTGGTTCATTCGGTGCTCGGGTCCTGAGGTGACTGGGGGTTTGGCGATTTCCAGTCTCTCAAGTCCGGTCCGAACGGACCACCCTCGGGCCCGAAACAACCTATGAAGCTTCCAGGGCTCTCCATTTAACCGGACTGACCGGTAGACTGCCGGGGATGGGCCATCCACGCGCAGGAGAGCACTACCCAAGGTCACTCGGCGAGTTCCAAGCTTGGTTTCGAACCGATGCCGA
>Ga0169931_10002250_pt1 | contig 31563 bp, 27 predicted proteins | sample Kivu_15m_20L_FD_129675 | JGI IMG/M metagenome (GOLD analysis project Ga0169931, IMG submission 129675) | Freshwater microbial communities from Lake Kivu, Western Province, Rwanda to study Microbial Dark Matter (Phase II) - Kivu_15m_20L... | ecosystem: Environmental > Aquatic > Freshwater > Lake...
GAGTTACGGGCACCGATGGCTTTGCGGATGCCGATTTCCCGAGTCCGTTCCTTCACGGATACGAACATGATGTTCATCACACCGATACCACCCACAAACAGCGACAAGGCGGTCAGGAAAATGCCGACACCGTAGATCGCGCCGGTCAGGGCCTGATATTGTTCCCGGAACATGTCCAACCGGTTAATGGAGAAATCATTTGATGCGGCGGGTTCGAGCCGCCGGATCCGACGCATCAATCCTTCGATCTCATGAACGCCTTCGTTGAGGAGGGCCTCATTCTCGAATTTGACCTGTAATTGCACGAATCTCCGGAATCCGTATTGGCGACCGAAGCTGGTGGCGGGGATGATCACCTGATTGTCGAAACTTTCCATGCCCATGAAGTTCCCTTGTTTCGTGAGCACGCCGACCACATCATAACGTAAACCACCGATTCGTATGGACCGGCCGATGGGTTCGCGCTCACCGAACAAGGTTTCGGCGACACCGGTGCCGAGCACGGCGATGTTCCGGCCGGAGCGGTATTCGTCTTCCGTGAAAAAGCGGCCGCGGTCCAATTCAACGGCGGCTGTACGCATGTATTGAGGGGTCACTCCTCTCAAGCTGGCGTCATTCACGGATTGGGACTCGTACCGGATCAGTTCGGTCGCGTACATGGAGGCGGAAACGGCCGAGGCGGTTGTCGAGAGTTCCTCGAGCCGTTCGGCGTAAGCCAGTTCCATATCCCTGCGGTTGATGTAGTCCCACCAGTTGTAATCCGGCCCGAAGCTCCAAGGCCACTTCTGAACATAGAGCACGTGCGTACCCAGCATGCTCAGGCTCCGCTCAAAGCCACGGTCCACTCCATCGATGAGCGTGGACATCGTCGTGACCGATACGATGCCGATGACGATGCCGAACGTGGTCAGACCGGCACGCATCTTGTTGGCCCATAAGGAGGTCCAGGCGATTCGGGACCCTTCGGCAAAACTTCGGTATAGGCGCATGGGTGTTTGTCTGATCGGTTAGCGCCACCGCTACGATGATCAGGGCCCGTACGTTTCAGGTCATTTCAATATCGGTCGCCGATATGGAAAATCCGATTCACATTGAACCCGAACCGGAGACCGGGAGTCCGGGTTTTTTGGATCCAGTAGGGTTCCACCAGGCCGTCGCCGACCGAGAGAAACAGTTGGAAGACGTGTCCACCGGTCTCCATATCGTAGGATACCGCCCAGTGGGTTGAATGGTCGTCGGAGCGACCGAGTAAAACGGGGGAAGCCTCAAGAGCCACGGCCCGGGTCGCCGATGTGCGGTATCGGGCGGCGATGCCGACCGATATGGCGGTGTTCTGCTCATCCGCGGCAACGAGATTCAGGTGCGACACGGTCGGAGACAGCTGGATGCTGACCGCATCCGTCGCCTTGCGGGCGGCGAGAAGCGATCCGAAGAAGCTGAGCCGGTCTTCGAAAGGCCGGGAGAGCCCGGGGCTGGTGTTCCAACCCGTGCCGGCCGTGATGGCGAGGGATGCGGGTACCGACCCCGATTCCGATTGACGGGTCAGAAGGTGTTTGACGCGCATCTCGATGAGTTTGTCGGTCCGTGATCGGGCGATGCCGATACTCGTGCGGTCGGTCAGCCCGTAGTCGAAACCCAATCGGATGTTGGCGTAGGTGTCCAAGCCCCAGAACTGCAGGTGGCCGGCATCCAGCGGGCCGAACACATGCATGATGCTGAAGAGCAGCTCCTGCCTCGCGATGGTTTCCACGGTCGGGGTCAAGGCGTGGCGTGTGGAGAAGAACGTGTTCTCGACGGGGCCGTCGGCCACAACGCGTTGGCGTTCCAATTGAGCCGTCGCAACGGTTGGCAACAGGGCGGTGAGCAGGCAAAGTGCGTGTCGGGTCATGGTACTCGTTTCAAGGTGATGTCGATCGAGATCCGAATCGTTTCGCTGAGCCTCAGCATCAGAAAGCTTGGAACCGTGATGCCGTGGTCGTTGAGATTCAACGACCATTCGGCCTCCACACGCAGACGGTCGGCATCCACAGGCGTGATGGTACCGGAGACGTGGATCGGGCGTGGGACACCATGGACGGTGAAGAGCCCACGCGCCACCACCGGTTGCGCGACTCGCATGGTCCGATCGACCGGCGCGCCCAAGCGCCCTTTGAATTCGGCGAACGGGAACGTCTTCGTTCTCAGGTACTGGTCTCGCATCTGCCGGTCGCGCAGCGAGATGCCCGTTTTGAGCGTATTCAGGTCCAGGTAGAAATCCATGGTCGAATCAGCCAGATTGACCAGGCCCACCAGGTTCGGGCTCACACCTTGGAAGGTTTCCGTTGCGGCGCTCGATTCGAAGACCACCCGTCCGTCCAAGGAGAGGTAGGTCTGGCCGTACGCGGGTTGATGAACGGCAAAGGCCAGGACCAGGATGAGGAGGACGATCAATTGTTACGCGCCCCTTCCTGGATCCAACGGCGGATGGCGGTGATCTGACTGCTGGAAAGGCTGCTCCCTTGCGGCATTCTGGAGCCGAAGCGTGGGCCCGGCTCGATCTTGTCCACCAATGGGCTGGTATCGGGGTTACCGGCGATCACGATGGGTCCGGCGTAGAGGGTGCCGACCGATGCCATCACCGCCGCATGGGATTGCATGGCCACGCCACTTTGGGGAACGGATGCGCTATGGCACGACACGCATCGCGCATTGAAGATGGGTTGGATGGTTGCGGCGTACGATACGGGATCGGCCGAGGGGTCGGGGTCGGGAGCGGTGGGTAGTTTCTTGCTGCATTGGACAAGCAGAAGGACGAGCATCAGGACGAGTCGGTGGCGCATGAGGGGTCCGGTTATAATGTGGATGTGTGAACATAGTGATTTGCGAACCAAAACGCATCGGTACTTTTCGACATGACCCATGCGCTATCGGATTTCGATTTCCATCTGCCGGTGGGCTTGATCGCCCAGGAACCGGCCCGACCGCGGGATGCCTCTCGCCTGTTGGTCTATGAACGCCCGAGCGGGCGCATCACGGATGATGTCTTCCGAAACATCGGAACACACCTCAAGCCGGAGACCACGCTTGTGATGAACAACAGCAAGGTTGAAAAAGCGCGTTTGGTGAACGGCAATAGCGAGATATTCGTGTTGCGGCAGATCGATCCGACGGAATGCGAGGCCTTGGTGCGTCCGGGAAGGCGATTCAAGCCCGGCAAGACCATCCGCTGGGCGGATGGTGTGGATGTGGAAACCCTGTCGATGGCGCATGATGGCGTACGGACGCTGCGGTTGTCCGTACCGGCCGATTCACCTCTGTTGTCACCTTATCGTCGTACGCCCTTGCCGCCCTACATCACCCCTGACGAATCCTTGGCCGAGTCTTATCAGACGGTCTACGCCAAGCCGGAGGGCAGCAAGGCGGCGCCAACCGCCGGACTCCATTTCACGGACGCCTTGCTGAGCCGACTGCGCATGCGGCATGTGATGGCGGAAGTCACCTTGCATGTGGGCCTCGGCACCTTCGCGCCGGTGAAATCGGAATCGATCGACCACCATGTGATGCACTCGGAATGGTATTCGATCGATCCCACGGCGGCGGCGGCCCTGAGCGGTGCCCGACACATCACCGCGGTCGGAACCACGACCACACGTGTGCTCGAATCCGCATGTCCGGGCCTGCGCCGTTTCGAACCGACCTCCGGCGACACGTCCATCTTCATCGCACCCGGCTATGAATGGAAGGCGGTCGATTCGCTGATCACGAACTTCCATCTGCCGAAAAGCACCTTGCTCATGCTTGTGGCGTCTTTGACCGGCGTGGACGAACTGCACCGCATCTATGCGCATGCCATCCGCGAACGCTACCGCTTCTATTCCTTTGGCGATGCGATGCTGATTCTGTGATTTCGGCCGGAATCTGCGTATTTTGGACGTCTTGCGCCTGTAGCTCAATGGATAGAGCGTTGGCCTCCGAAGCCAAAGGTTATGGGTTCGACCCCCGTCAGGCGCACCATCCGTCACCAGGTTCTACAAAACCGGCTTTCCCGCGATGGTTCGAGGTGCGCGTCGAACACCATGGCGATGTTCCGCAGGAAGAATCTGCCGAGGCCGGTCACATCCAGGGAGTGGTCGTGGACATCCACCAAACCATCGGCCATGAGGGGGATCAAGCGCAGGCGCTCTTTGACGAGGTGGCGTTCGGCATCGATCTGATGCGTGCGGCTGAGCTGTTCCCAATCCACATGGCCTTGGCACATGATGCCCATGATGACATCCCGACGCAGACGGTCTTCGGTCGTGGCGGCATAGGCTTTCGCCCAGGGAAGCCGGCCTTGGCGAACGGCGGCCTCGTAGGGGTCGATGTCTTTCCCGTTCTGAATGAGGTTGCCGTCCACATGCGAGATGGACGAGACGCCGAACCCATAGAGATCCAAGCCCGACTGGGTGGTATAGCCTTGGAAGTTGCGATGCAAGGTGCCGTCACGGGCGGCGATGGCCAGGGCGTCGTCCGGCAGGGCGAAATGGTCCATGCCGATGTGGACATACCCGGCGGCATCCAACCTTCGGATGATATCCATCAGAATCAAGGTCTTGGTTTCGGGTCCGGGAAGTGCCTCGGTCTGGATGAGCCTTTGCGACGGGAATCGTGACGGAAGATGGGCATAGTGGAAGACCGCGAAGCGAGACGGGCGCAATTCGGTCATGCGATCCATGGTTGAGGCCATCGATTCCACCGATTGATGCGGCAGGCCGTAGACAAGGTCCACATTGATGGCGTGGATGCCGACCTCGCGGAGGAATTCGAATGATTGGGCGATCATCCAGGAGGGTTGCAACCGATGGATGCCCACTTGCACGCGGGTGTCGAGGTCTTGCACGCCGATGGATACGCGGTTCACGCCGATGTCGGCCAGGCCTTGCGCCTGTTCGCGGGTAAACAGGCGCGGATCGATCTCGACGCTGAATTCGGGCGCATCCGACCAACGGAAACGTTGACGCAGTTTGCCGGTGAGGCGGTACAACTGATCCACACGCAGGAAATTCGGCGTGCCACCGCCAAGGTGGATCTGCTTGAGTTGGTTCCGCTCATGCAGAAGTGGAGCCACGAGGTCGAGTTCGGCCTCCAGCAGGTCGAGGTAGTGGTCGGCGTCGGCGGGATCTTTGGTGATGATCTTGTGGCAGCCGCAATACCAGCACAGGGATTTGCAGAACGGAATGTGCACATACACGGACACCGGTTTCCGGATCTGGTTGGCGCTCAGGAGCACCTCCCTCCACACAACCGGATCCGTGATGGGCTCCAGACGAAGTGCGGTCGGATACGACGTATACCGAGGTCCTTCGACGCTGTAGCGTGAAACAAGGTCGGGTGTGAGGATGGACATGGCGTGTTCGGGTTTTTCGTAAACTACCATCCGCTTCGAAACCAATATTGCCCATTCGTTAGCCTATTTTATCCCATGAACCGGACCATCCTTGTCGCATGGCTGTCTGCCTTGACCATCGGGTTCGCCTATCTGGCGTTCAGACCGGCCCCTGTGGCGCCGCGCGTTTCCGAACCCGAACTGGCCCTGCTGATGAGCCGCCAACAGGTGTGGATGGACAAGCTGGGCGCCGCGATTCTGGCGGAGAACCGGGATCTGATGGACTTTTACGCCCACGAGTTGGAGGAATCCACGGGTGGCATCATCGCCAATGTGGAGACCTACGACGGCTTCAAGATCGCGGACCTGACCCGCTCGATCCTGATTCCCGACCTGGAGCGATTGGTCACGGCCATCGACGAGGCGCCGATTTCCGATGTGAAACGGGCCTATTCCCGGTTGGTGCAGTCCTGCAATGCCTGCCATGCGGCCACCGACCACGGCTTCATCCTCATCACGGAGACGCGAGGGGAATCGGGCTGGAATCAGGCGTTCTGAACTGAAGCTCGTGGAGGCGGCGGTAGAGGCCGGAGGTGGCGATCAGCGTGTCGTGGGTGCCGGTCTGAACCATGCGCCCGCCGTCGAGAACCACGATGCGGTCCGCATGGCGGACGGTGGACAGCCGGTGCGCGATGACGAATGCCGTGCGGTCGCGCATGAGGTGGTCGAGGGCATCCTGGACGGCGGCTTCGGATTCCGAATCGAGGGATGAGGTGGCCTCATCCAGCAGTAGGATGCGGGGATCGCGGAGGATGGCCCGTGCGATGGCGATTCGCTGTCGTTGCCCGCCGCTCAACTTGATTCCGCGTTCACCGACGGTGGAGGCGTATCCGTTTTCGAGTTGGCGGATGAAGCCGTCCGCATTGGCCGCCTTCGCGGCTTCGGCCACGTCCTCGTCGGTGGCATCCAGACGGCCGTACCGGATGTTTTCGAGGATACTGGTGCCGAACAGGTGCACATCCTGTGGCACGAGCGCGATCTGGGACCTCAGGGATGCCTGGGTGATGGTGCGGATATCGATGCCGTCGATGCGGATACGGCCGGACGACGGGTCGTGGAATCGCGGAATCAGGTTCATCAGAGTGGTCTTTCCGGCGCCTGAGGGCCCCACCAAGGCGATGACTTCACCCGGATTCACATCCAGGTCGATGCCACTGAGCACCGTGAGGCCATCGCCGTACCCGAATCCGACGCCCTCGAAGGTGACACGCCCGACGATGGGCGGGATATCGCCCGAATCGGGTGCGTCCGCCACATCGGGTTGTTCATCCAGAAGTTCGAAGATGCGTTCGGACGCCCCGGCGGCGGTATTGAAGGTGGTGTACAGGCGCGACATTCCCCCGACCGAGCGTGCGATGTTGAAGGCGTAGAAGATGAAGGCGACCAGGTCTCCGGCGGTCAGGCGGCCATTGAGGACCTCCATCCCCCCGTACCAGAAGATGCCGATCATGACGCCCATGAAGAGCAGGCCGATGCTCGACCAGAACAGGTTGCTGAGCAAGGCGCGGCGGCGGGCGGTGTGGAAGAGCGTGTCGGTGGCGTCGGCGTAGCGGGAGATTTCGAAGGGTTCGCGGGCGTAGGATTTCACGACCCGGATGGCGGCGAGGGCTTCCTCCGCCACGGCCGTGGTGTCGGCGAGGCGGTCTTGGACCGTGCGCGACAGTTTCCGGATCTTTTCACCGAAATACCGGGTGGCGAGGGTCACGATGGGGACGGTTAGGAAAATGGCGAGGCTTAGGCGCCAGTTGAGGACCACCATCAAGCCGACCGAGCCGATCAGCGAGATGGTCTGCGTGAGCGCTTCGACGATGCTGTTGGTGGCGGCGGTTCGAACGGAGGCGACGTCGTTCGTCAGCCGGGAGGTGATGTCGCCGAGGCGTTGTTCGGAGAAAAAGCGAAGCCCTAATGTTTGAAGATGGCTGTAGAGCTGGCGCCGCAGGTCGGTGATGATGCGTTCCCCGATCCATTCCAGCCAGTAGCTCCCCCAGAAGCCGAGAGCGACCTGCATGAGGAAGAGGCCCAGAAGGCCCGCCGCCAGAAGATTGAGCATGCCGCGGTCGCCGGCCAGGAAGACGGCATCGAGCAGTTCGCGGAGGCCCAATGGCACCAGCAGCCACAGCAGGGAGCCGGACAGGGTGAATACGAGCGCGAACCAGAATCGCCCGCGGTAGGGGCGGGCGATCCGGAAGAGCCGTCGAAGAAGATGGGTCAGTGGTTGGGGCACACGGTCATTTCAGGAATGTCTCTTCGTTTCAGAGACATCTATCCGGCCACCGGTGTGCGGAACACGTGCGGCAACGCCTCATCCAAGGTGTTCACCGGCACGATCACAAGCCCTTCCTTCACCTTGGCCGGGATCTCCGCCAGGTCGCGCTCATTGTCTTTGGGGATGAGCACCTTGGCCACCCGATGGCGTTGGGCGGCAAGCAGTTTCTCGTTCAGCCCGCCGATGGCGAGCACTTCCCCGCGCAGGGTGATCTCACCGGTCATGGCCACATCATGCCGCAGGGGTCGTCCCGACGCCACGCTCAGCATGGCCAGGGCCATGGCGAGACCGGCGCTGGGCCCGTCTTTCGGGATGGCGCCTTCCGGAATGTGGACATGGATCTCGTGCGTGTCGAAATAGGGTTCAGGGATGTCGAACGGCACGACATTGGCCCGGATGAAGGTCAATGCCGCTTGGGCCGACTCCTTCATCACGTCTCCGAGTTGGCCCGTCAGCGTGAGTTTGGGCTTGGACTTCATCGATGCCACGTCGATCTGAAGGATGGACCCACCGGTGCTGGTCCAGGCCAGCCCGTACACCGACCCGATCTTGTCGCGTTTGTCGATGTCGCGGTCGCGGTATTTCTCCACGCCCAACCATTGCTGCACAAGGGCGGGCGTGATCGCACGTTTGACGGCGCGTTTGCCTTCCGCCTTGCGCATCACATCCGCTTTTGCGGTTTTGCGGAGCACGGACGCGATCTGTTGTTCGAGCTGCCGAACGCCGGCTTCCGCCGTGTATCGGCGGATGATCTCCATCACGGCATCGTCCGAGAAGCTCACATGCGAGGCATTCAGGCCATGGGACGAAAGAAGCTTCGGTATCATGTGCCTGCGGGCGATCTCGAGCTTGTCATGCTCCAGATAACCGGGCAGGTTGATCACTTCCATCCGGTCGAGGAGTGCGGGTTGGATGGAAGAGGCCACATTGGCGGTCGTGATGAACATCACGGCCGACAGATCGAAATCAACGTCCAGGTAGTGGTCGTTGAAGGTGTCGTTCTGTTCCGGATCGAGCACTTCCAGGACAGCGGAACTCGGATCGCCTCGGAAGTCGTGGGACAGCTTGTCGATCTCATCCAGGATGATGATCGGATTCATCGTACCGGCCTTTTTGATCGCTTGGATGATGCGCCCGGGCATGGACCCGATGTAGGTCTTGCGATGCCCACGGATCTCGGCCTCATCATTCACGCCGCCGACGGAAATCCGCACCATCTTGCGGCCCATCGCATCGGCGATGGATTTCGCGAGGGAGGTTTTTCCGGTGCCGGGTGGGCCTGCGAAACAGAGCACCTGACCCTTGAGGCGATCGACCAGATTCAGTACGGCGATATGTTCGAGGATGCGCTCCTTCGGCTTCTCCAGGCCGAAGTGGTCTCGGTCGAGGGCTTCCTGCACGCCGCGGATGTCGAGTTTGTCTTGGGAATACGAGCCCCAGGGCATGGCGACGAGCCAATCCAGATAATTTCGGGCCACCGTGTATTCGGGCGACATCGGCGGCGTCTTCTTGAGTCGGTCGAGTTCCTCGAGCGCCTTCGTCCGTGCCTGCTCGCTCATGGGCAGCTTGTCGACCTGCTCCTTCAACCGCGCCAGTTCCGGATCGGCGAATCCCTCCTCGTCGAGTTCCTCCTGCAAGGCGCGGATCTGTTCCTGGATGAAATACTTCCGTTGCGATTCCTGGATCTCCTCCTGAACCTTCTCATTGATCTCATTGGAGACCTCCAGCATCCGCAACTCACCTGAGATGAACTGCATCACATCCTTGAATTTGGCTTCCAAGGGTGATTTCTCCAGAAGGCGCTGTTTGGCGTCCAGTTCAAGGTCGAGATACGACGCCATGAAGTAGACCAGGTGTTCGGGATGCTCGATCTGGCTGAAGCTCAGTAGCAGTTCCTCCGGAAGGTCCGGATTGACCAGGACGTATTTTTCAAACCTCTCCCGGGTTTTCCGAATCATGGACAGCAGCACCTTGGGGTTTCGGACCAAGGATGGTTCGAGTTCGATCTCCGCGCTGAGCAGGCCTTTCGTCACCGACGTTCGGACCACCCGCGCGGTGGACAGGCCGTTCACGAGCACTTTCATCAGCCCATTCGGCAGGTTCAGGATCTGCACGACCTGGGCCAAGGTGCCGACAGACCGCATGTCGGCGGGGGTTGGATCTTCCTGTTCGGGTTGGATCTGGGACAGCAGGAGCACCTTCTTATCGGTTTCCGATGCCAGGCGAATGGCGGCGATGGATGATTCCCGGCCAACCAGAACCGGAAACATCGTATTCGGAAAGATCACCGTGTCGCGCAGAGGGAGCACCGGCACCATTGGTGCGGAATTCGGCTTTTTACGTGGCATACACCAAAAATTTATACAGAATCTGTCACTTTCCGTGTAAGGTTTTCTCAGATGCCGCCTCTTACCTTAGACAACCTTCGAGCGATAAACCGTGATCGAAACCCTGACCATCCGAGATTACGCCCTGATCGAATCCCTTGATGTGGATTTCCATCCGGGTCTGAACGTCCTGACCGGCCAGACCGGTGCGGGTAAATCCATTGTGATCGGTGCTTTGAGCCTGGTTCTCGGGGAACGGGCCGATACGGAGAGCATCCGCACGGGGGCTGCGAAGGCGGTGGCCGAATTGCGTGTCCGCATGCCGGCGGACGCCGAGTTGGCGCGTCTCCTGGATCAGGCCGAGGTCGAGCGCGGCCGGAATCTGATCCTTCGCCGCGAGGTGCGCGAAACCGGCAGCCGTGCCTTCATCAACGACACGCCGGTCACCGTCGGCATCCTGAAACAGGTCGGCGACCGCCTGGTGGATCTCCACGGGCAGCACGATCATCAGCTCTTGCTGAATGAGGAGGAACACCGCCGGGTGATCGACGGATTGCCGGACGTGGCACCCAAGGCGGCGGATTATCGGTCGGCCTGGACCGGATGGTTGGACGCGAAGCGTGCCTTGGACGAGCTTGTGCGACGTGAAAGCGAACTGAGGCAGAAGCTCGAATTATGGCGCTTCCAATTGACGGAATTGGAAAGCGCGCGTTTGGATGCCGATGAGATGGAGGGGTTGGAATCGGAGATGCGGTTGTTGGATTCGGCCGAGGAGCTCGACCAACGGGCGGGGTTGCTGGTGGCGCTGGGGATGGAGTCGGATGTCAATGCCGACGATCTGCTTGCGCGGATGGAGGCGGCTTTGCAGGATCTGGCGGCCATCGATTCGGGTTTCCTTCCCTTTTCCGAGGAATTCACTGCTGCGCGGATCAGCATCCGCGAGGCGGTGCGTCATGCCGAGCGGTACCGGGCGGGCATCGAATTCAATCCGAAGCGTCTGGAGCAGTTGCGGTCGCGGCAGTCGGAATTGAGACGTTTGGAGAAGAAATACGCGCGCAGTTTGTCCGAATTGGTCGAATGGCAGGAGGAGTTGCGGCGCGAGATCGCCTTGGCGGACAACCTGGACCTGGAGCGTGAAACCCGCCAGGAGGCGGTGCGCGCGGCGGTGGCGCGGCTGGAGGCGGCCGGCCAAGACCTCGACCGTGCCCGCGCCGCCGCCGGGCGCCCGCTTGCCGACGCGCTCGTGGCCGCGTTGGCCGACATGGGCATCGGGCACGCCGCCTTCATCGTGGACGTCGGCAAGCGGGCGCAGCCAGCGGATTCCGGCGTCTCGGACGTGCGCTTCCTGTTATCGACGAACCGCGGCGAGACGCCGAAACCGCTGGCGCGCACCGCCTCCGGCGGCGAGATCAGCCGCGTGATGCTGGCCCTCAAATCGGTGCTGGCCCGCGAACAGCGTCTTCCCGTCATGATCTTCGACGAGATCGACACCGGCATCTCCGGCGCCGTGGCCGAGAAAGTGGGCCGCACGATGCGCGAATTGGCCACATCCTGCCAGATCATCGCCATCACCCATCAGCCGCAGATCGCCAGCCAGGCGCATCACCACATCGTCGTGGAGAAAGCGGAGCATGGGGGTCGGACCCTGACGCGGTTGCGCCCGCTCGATGCCGAGGGCCATGTCCGCGAAGTCGCCGTTCTCATGAGTGGCGAGACCCTTACCGAAGCCGCCATCACCAGCGCGCGGCAGCTGATCGGACGGGCCACAGCATCCTGACCTGCGCCGCGATGCCGGTGGCATCCAAGCCCACTTCGGCATACAGTTCGGCCGGAGATCCGTGGTCGACGATGCGGTCCGGCACACCCAGGATCACCACTTGAACACCGGGATGCTTTTCGGACACATATTCGGCCACGGCCGATCCGAAGCCACCCAGGCGTGTCCCGTCTTCGACCGTCACAAGGCGGTGATACCGGGTGACCAGCTCATCGATCAGGTCCGTATCCAAGGGCTTGGCGAAGCGCATGTCCACCACCGCCGGGCCCATGCCCTGCGCATCCAGGTCGGCGGCGGCTTTCATCACCGTGTTGCCGATGGGACCGTAACCCAGCACGGCGACTTCCTCCCCTTCCCTCAGAACCACGCCCTTTCCGACCGGCATCCGGGTCGCTTGCGCCGGCGCGACCAATCCCTCTCCCTCACCCCGGGGATAGCGGATGGCGAAGGAGCCGGGATGCGCGGCGGCCGTGTGCATCATGTCGCGCAGATCGACCTCGTTCAAGGGGGAAGCCAACACGATGTTGGGAACGGCCCTCAGGTACGGAATGTCGTACAAACCGTGGTGCGTGGGTCCGTCGGCGCCGACCAATCCGGCACGGTCCATGCAGAACACCACCGGCAGATCCTGGATGAGCACATCGTGCACGACCTGGTCATAGCCGCGTTGCAAAAAGGAGGAATAGATCGCGACGAAGGGTTTGAGTCCTTGCGTGGCCATGCCCGCCGCGAAGGTGACGGCATGCTGTTCGGCGATTCCGACATCGAAACATCGATCGGGCATCTCGTTCATCATTTTGAGCAGGCCGGTACCGCTGGGCATGGCGGCCGTGATTCCGAAGACCCGCGGATCGCCCTTGGCGATCTCGATCAGGGTGTCTGCGAACACGTCCTGGTACTTCGGTGGCGCCGGTCGCGCCGGCTTGACGGCCAGCGACGCGCCCGTGATCTTGTCGAAGGGGCTGCCGGAGGCGTGCCATTTCACCTGGTCCTTCTCGGCGGGTGCGAAGCCTTTGCCTTTCACCGTGACCACATGCAGCAGTTTGGGACCGGGTATGCGCTGGATGTCGCGCATGAGCTTGACCAGCGATTTCACATCGTGGCCGTCCACCGGACCGTAATACTTGAATCCGAGCGCCTTGAACAGCGACCCCGGCGTGAGGGCCGTCATGATGCTGGCTTCCAGGCGCGAAGCGATGCGACGCATGCGGTCGCCCGCCTGCTTGAAATGCCCGAGCATGTCATAGATCTCGTTCCGGAGCTTGTTGAAGGTCTGGCTCGTGGTGATATCGGCCAGATATTCCTTCAAGGCGCCCACATTGGGGTCGATGGACATGCGGTTGTCGTTCAGAACCACAAGGATATCGCTTTTCAAGGCTCCGGCATTGTTCAGGGCCTCGAAGGCCATGCCCGCGGTCATCGAGCCGTCGCCGATAACGGCCACCGCATGGCGTTTGACGCCTGTTTTCTCGGAGGCGACCGCCATGCCCAAGGCCGCCGATATCGAGGTGCTGGAATGGCCCACGCCAAACGTGTCGTACGGGCTTTCCGACCGTTTCGGGAAGCCGGCGACGCCCTTGTATTTCCGATTGGTCTCGAAATCATCGCGGCGCCCGGTCAGGATCTTGTGCCCATAGGCTTGGTGACCGACGTCCCAAACCAGCAGATCGTGCGGCGTATCGTAGGCGTAATGCAGGGCGGTCGTCAATTCGACAACGCCCAGACTGGCTCCGAAATGGCCGCCATGCACCGCCACCACATCGATGATGTATTGGCGGAGCTCGTCGCAAACGGTTTCCAGCTGGTCGGCGCCGAGGGCTCTCAGGTCTGCTGGCGAATCGATCCGGGCCAGAAGCGGACCGGGTGTGGCGTGGCGGGTCATACGGTCAGGATGGGTTCAGGACGCGGTCACGGTTTCGATCTTCAATTCGGCTTCCTCCAGAAGGGTCGCGCAGTAGGAGGACAATCGCCGTCCTTCCTCGTACAGCGCGATGGCCTTCTCCAAGGATACGCTGCCATCCTGAAGCTGTGAGACAATCGTTTCCAGACGATTCAATGCCTCTTCGAAGGGGATTCGTTCCGTTTCGCTCATGGTGTCCATTCGATGCGGGTAAGGGTGGTGCCGTCGGAACGGTAATGTAGGGCACGATGGCGACTTGTGAAACGGATTTCGGCGCCGGTTGCCTCCAACCGGGCCACGGCTTCGGGATGGGGATGGCGATAGCGGTTGGCGGCGGCCAGGCTGACGGCCACATGGCCCGGCGCCACATGGTTCAGGAACGGCGTTGTGGAGCTGGTCTTGCTTCCATGGTGGCCGGCTTTGAGCCAATCGGCGCGCATCAGGGAGTCGTACCTGGCTGTGAGGGCGGATTCGGCCCGATCGTCGGCATCACCGGTGAGCAGGAACACCGTCCTGCCATATTGCACACGCAAGACCACCGAATACGGATTCGGATCGCGTCCGCTGTGCGCCGGGCCGGGATGCAGCACACGCATGGATACGGCCGGATCCGGGCTCACCTCCATTCCCCGACGCGCGGTATCCACGGCCACACCGCGCTCGCGGGCCATGGCCCGCCATCCCAGCTCGACCGCGGACGGATAGGGGAATCCGGAATGCAGGACGCGCCCGACATCCATGCGTTCGAGGATCGTCCGTGCGCCGCCGATATGGTCGGCATGCGGATGCGAGAGCACCATCAGATCGACCGAGGCGATGCGACGCGCCTGGAGGTCAGGCACGATCACGTCGCGGCCGGAATCGCGACCCGGCGACATCACACCCGTGTCATAGAGCACGGTTCGTCCGGATGGCGTCCGGATGAAGACCGCATCTCCCTGTCCCACATCGTACACCCACAGGTCCAACACCGGCACTTGACGGGTTTGCGCGATGGTCCACCCGTTATGGAGGCACCATCCGGCCAGTATCAGGATCAGCAAGGCCCAACGCTGCCTCTTCCGATGCCAAGCCGCGATGAGCGCGATGGCGGCGACCCATGCCCCGAACACCCACGGTTCCGGTTTCGGAACAGCTGTCCATGAATACGGCAGTCCATTGGCGAGATAGGAGGATGCCGCCAGGGCCGCGGCGGCCCAATCGGCCGGCATGGACAGGATGCGGGCTCCTTCCGCCCACATCGCCGTGACCGGCAGGGCGGCGAACCCCCATAGGAACAGGAACTGCGTGAGCGGCACGGCGGGCAGGTTGGCGATGGGTCCGGCCCAGGCGAACTCCCCGAAATGCCAGGCCAACAACGGATACAGACCCGCCTGCACGACCGTCGACACCAGGATGAGGAGGCCGATCCTGGCGGGCCAGGTCTGCTGTTTCCGGTACGGGATGAGGCGCGTGAAGGCCGGCATGGCCATCAGGATGATCGCGACGGCGCTGAAGGAAAGCTGGAACCCGATGTCGGTCCGATAGGCCGGTTTGTGCAGAAGGAGCAGCAAGCCCGCCCCGGCCAGGATGTTCACGCTTTCGGCCGGACGCTGGCCCAGCTTCACGTAGCCGATGGCGAAGGCCATGATGGCGGCGCGGTTCACCGATGCGGAGAAGCCGGTCAAGGCCGCATAGGCGAGCAAGACCGCGCCGAGGAAGAGCAGTCCCAGGGCGGGTCCGTGGCGGCCCTGGCGGATCCAGGGGATCAGCGCCCAGACGGGCACCAGCAGGAACCCCACATGCATACCGGATACCGCCATGAGATGCGACAAACCGCTTCGGGCGAAGGATTGGCGCAGATCGGGGTCCATGCCCGATTTGGACCCGAGCAGAATGGCCAGCGCCAGGTCCTGGTTCGCCGGCGAGAACTGCCGGCGGACGGTCTCGGCCACGGCATGGCGCCAGGCGGCGAGGCCCTCGGGCGGTCTGAGGACGACCGGACCGCCTGCGAGCCCGCCGCTATGGGTGATGCCGTTCCCGCGCAGCCACGCCGCGAAATCGAAGGCGTGGGGGTTGCGGCGGGACGCGGGCGGCGCCAGCCGCACACGCGCCGCCACCCACGCGCCGGGTGGCAGGGCGCGGTGGTCGAGGCTGTCGGCTCGCACGCGCACGCGCTCGCCGGCGGGGAGGTCGATCACGATGGCCGACCCGCGGGCGGAGCGGCTGAGGGCTCGGATACGGCCCTCGATCGCGATCTCGGTGCCGAGGTGCCGGTCGAGGGGGGATGGCGGGGTGGGGGGCGTAGGACGGGTGGCGAGCCAGGATCCCAACAGCACCATCATGACCTGCGAACCGAGCAGGGTGGCGATATACAAGAAGGCGTTCAGCCGCCATCGCAGCAGCGCTTCCAAACCCAGTTGCGCCAGGATGGCAATGGCCATCAGGTGTGTGGACACGGGCTGTTCCGCGACCAGGCCCGCGATCAGGCACAGCACCAGCCGCACAGCGGGATAGGAGGCGAACGGAAATCCGGTTACATCGGCCTTCATACCGGTATGAAGGCGGGTTCGGGCGAAACCTTACACCATCGGCACGGATTCCGGAACGGATTCCGGTTTCACCGCCGTCCTTCCGTGTGAATCGGACCGCCCCCCATGCGGCGTTCGCAGAGGCGTTTGTGGAGGCCGCGCTCGTGCCATAGCGCGATGGATACGGTTGGTAGGGTTTCGTCTTTTTAGTGGATACCTTCCCGTCGATATCCGTTCACTCCTGATTTCGCATGGCGTCCTTACCCCATCCTCTCCCGTACGCACTCCGTCTGAGCGGCGCAGGCGTGCTCATCCTGTTCGCGCTAACCGCACAGGCCCAACCGGCTCCCATCACGGTCATGGACCAGTTCGCGATCCGCGCCGTATCGAGTCCGGCTGTCAGTCCGGATGGGGAATGGGTCGCATACACCGTCACAGAGACGCTGTTCGAGAAAGAGACAACCCGAAGCCGTGTGTGGATGAGTTCCGTTGACGGTCGCCATCATCTGCCCATGACCCTCGCCGATGCCGATGCCACCGATCCGAAATTCAGTCCGGATGGACGATACCTGACCTTCCTATCGGCGCGGGGAGGCGATGGAAAACCGCAGGTCTGGGCCATGAACCGTCTGGGAGGAGAAGCGGAACCTCTGACCCGGGTGAAACCGGGCGTTTCGGATTACGCATGGTCTCCGGACGGAACCCGCCTCCTGCTGACCATCCGCGATGCGCCCACGCAGGTTGGCGATGGACCACATCCGTTCGTGATCGACCGTCAGCAATTCAAGCGGGATTATGTCGGATATCTGGACAGGCGCCGGACCCACCTGTATGTCATGGCCATCGGAGACACGGCGGTGAAGCGGTTGACCCATGGCGACTACGACAACAGTCAGGCGGTCTGGAGCCCCGATGGCACCCGCATCGCCTTCGTCAGCAATCGGAGTGCCGACCCGGATGCCTCGATCGACTCGAACATCTGGATCGTGGATGCTGAAAAAGGGGAGCAGGAGGCCGGCCTTGTCCAAGTGACCACCAACCCCGGAACAGACACCCAACCGGCCTGGAGCCCGGACGGTCGTTCCATCGCCTATGTGACCGCCATCCAACCGGAGCTGTTCTGGTATGCGACGACCCATCTGGCGGTGAACGAGGCCAGATCCGGGTCCACAGCGCGGCTACTGACGGTCGAAATCGACCGCAATGTGAATCAACCGTCGTTTTCGGCGGATGGCCGCACGATCCGGTTCATCGTGGAAGACGCCGGCCGGACACACCTCGCCCAGATCTCCGCAACCGGTCGGACGATGGAGCGGATCGTCTCGGGGGATGTCACCATCAACGGGTATGCGTCGCATGCGAACCTGGTCGTGACCCAAACGGGATCTTTCCAGAGCCCGGATGAGTTGCATGTGCTTCAATCGAACCGAATGCGTCGGCTGACCCATCATAACCGGGGGTTTCTGGAGCGCGTCGAGATGCCGGCGTTCGAAGAGATCCGATTCCCGAGCGCCGATGGAACGACGATCCACGGATTTCTCATCAAACCGAACGGATACCGCGAGGGTGTGCGCTATCCGACCTTGTTATGGATCCACGGCGGACCTGTGGCGCAATATGAGCATAGTTACATGTTCACGCCGCACCTGTTCGCGGCGAACGGGTACGCGGTTCTGCTGATCAATCCCCGAGGGTCTTCCGGGTACGGTCAGGCCTTCTCAGAGATCCTTTTTGCGGATTGGGGGAACAAAGACTATGAGGATGTGATGGCCGGCGTCTCGTTCGCGATCGATCGAGGGGTAGCCGATCCAGACAGGCTCGGTGTGGGGGGATGGTCGTACGGAGGGATTCTCACGAATTACGTGATCACCAAGACCAACCGTTTCAAGGGAGCCGTATCCGGGGCGAGCGAGACCTTGATGCGATCGAATTACGGTCACGACCATTACCAGTTGTATTGGGAGAAGGAGCTCGGACTTCCTTGGGAGACGCCGGAAAACTGGGAGCGGCTCTCCTCCTTCAATCATGTGGCCAGGATTGAGACGCCAACGCTGTGGATCGGCGGGGCCGCCGATTGGAACGTGCCGATCATCGGGTCCGAACAGATGTACCAGGCCATGAAGCGGTTGGGGCGCGAGACCCTGCTGGTGGTCTATCCCGGCGAGCACCACGGTATCGAACGGCCCTCGTTCCAGAAAGACGTCGCGGAGCGCTACCTGCACTGGTTCGACCGCCATGTGAAGCCATCGAAATGAACACCATGCGCATCATCCTCATCTGCCTGCCCATCCTCCTCGCCGCTTGCTCGGCACCCCGACCGGAACCGCCGTCCTGGTCCATCGCCATCCATGGCGGTGCCGGTGTGATATCCAAAGACATCCCGGACAGCGTCCGCATCGGGTATGAGGAATCGCTGGGCACGGCCTTGCGCCTCGGCGCGGCCATGCTCGACTCCGGCCGCACCTCCCTCGATGTGGTGGAGGCCGTCGTTCGCGTCTTGGAAGACGACCCGCGCTTCAATGCCGGTCGAGGCGCGGTATACACCGCCGATGCGCGCCATGAGCTGGATGCGGCGATCATGGACGGACGCGCCCTGTCGGCCGGAGCCGTGGCGGGTGTCACCACTGTGCGCAACCCCATCTCCCTGGCCCGCCAGGTCATGGAACAGACACCCCATGTGCTGCTCATCGGTGCCGGGGCGGAGGCTTTCGCCGACCAGACCGGCGTCGAACGCGTGCCCAACACCTGGTTCAACACCGACCTTCGGCGCCAACAGCTCGACCGCGCGCGCGAACGGGAGGCGGAACGCCAACAGGCCTCGCTCGAATCACGGTACGGCACGGTGGGTGCGGTGGCCCTCGACCGCCACGGCAACCTGGCCGCCGCCACATCCACCGGCGGCATGACCAACAAACGCTTCGGCCGGGTGGGCGACGTGCCCGTGATCGGGGCCGGCACCTATGCCGACAACGCCACCGCCGCCATTTCCTGCACGGGTACGGGCGAGCAGTTCATCCGCCATGTGGTGGCGCATCAGGTGGCCGCGCAGATGGCCTTCGCCGGGAAGAGCCTGGATCAGGCCGCACGGTTCGTGATCGACACGAAGCTGAATCCGGGTGATGGCGGGCTCATCGCCGTGAGCCGTTCGGGCGACATCGCGATGGTGTTCAATTCTCCCGGTATGTTCCGGGGCGCGGCCGATGCCAAGGGCCGCTTCGAGGTCGCGATCTGGGAGTGAGCCTCAGGAGAGGTTGAAGTGGTCTCGCAGTTCCTGGATGTGCACGCCGATATCGTTGCGCAACTCGAACAGCTCGTTGTGGATGTCGGCGTAATCGAAGCCTGACAGATGCGGACGCACCCGTTGCGCCTGCATCAGATCCAGGGCCCGGTTGGCCGCCTGCAGGGCTTTCCGGCAATAGACGATGTTGGCACCGATGTTGTCCACATCGGTGCCGAAACTGTACCCGCCGGCGAGTTTTGCGCTCAAGGTGAGCAGGTTGGACCCCATTTCCACGAAGGCCGGATCCTCATTGGCGGTCGGATGCGATTTGGCGAATCCGTAGACGCGGAGAGTCAGATCATGGGCGCGGTTGTATACGGACCATTTCCGGATATCGGGAAGGTCCATATCGTCCCATTCCGCGGCATTTTCCGCGGCTACGGCTTTCCATTCGTCACCTTCTTCGAACGCGAGCTCATCCTCATCATCCGAACCGTCGAGATCGGACTCATCCAGATCCTCATCGTCCAACGAGAGAAAGACCTCGTCTTCATCGTCTTCCTCATCCCAATCATCGTCATCGTCCGGGAAATAGGCCTCCTCGAACATGAGCTCCTCCTCGATGTATTGGTCCACCACGTCTGTGGTATCGGTCTCCTCCAGGAGCCGGAACCAATGGGGCGGTTCCTTTCCAAGAGCCGATTCCAGATACCGACGCAACTGTTCGCTCTTCCGCTCGGCGTCATTGATGTGACGCTCCCAGCGGTGTTCGTCCCAGATGTCGTGTTGGTCGTCGGACATGCCTCAGAGTTTGGCCAACACGCCCATGATCACGGTGGTCATCTTGGGTTCGGCCAGATCGGCCGCCTCCAGGATCTCCTTCATTTCCACGGGCTTGAGCGCATCCGGAAAGCATTCGTCTGTGATGACGGAAATGCCAAGGACGTCCATGCCCATATGCACGGCGGTGATGACTTCCGGAACGGTGCTCATCCCCACCACATCTCCGCCGATCTGGCGGAGGAAACGGTACTCGGCGCGGGTCTCCAGATTCGGACCTGACACAGCCACATACACCCCGTGATGCATGCGGATGGCGTTGGCAAGGGCGACCTGGTCGGCAAGTTCGACCAGGGAGCGCGAATAGGGCTCGCTCATGTCCGGGAAACGCGGTCCCAGTTCGTTGTCGTTCGGACCGATGAGCGGATTGTCGCCCAGGAGATTGATGTGGTCCGTGATGCACATGATGTCGCCGCGCCGGAAATCGGGGTTCATCCCGCCGCAGGCATTGGACACCACCAGCAGATCCGCACCGAGGGCCTTGAGCACCCGCACCGGAAAGACGATCTGCTGCATGCCGTATCCTTCGTAATAGTGGAAACGCCCTTGCATGGCCACGACCTTTTTCCCGCTCAGCGTTCCGAAAAGCAGACGGCCGGCATGGCTTTCGACGGTGGAGACGGGGAAATGGGGGATCTGGTCGTAGGGGATGCTGACGGTCACATCGATCTGTTTGGCCAGTCGGCCCAATCCTGTTCCCAGGATGATGAGCACCTCGGGTGTGAAGTCGGTCTGCGAGCGGATATGGGCCACGGCTTCGTCGCGTTTGGCGCGGAAGCCGGCTACGGATTCAATCGTCATTCGATCTGGTCTAGGATGGCATCGAGGTCGGTCGGTGCCGGTGGCGGAGGAGGGGTCTGGGGTTGTGCAGGAACCGAAGCCGGTGCATCGGCCTTCGTCGGCTTGGGCTTGGACCTGGCGGCGGGTGCCTTGGGTTCACTCGAATGGCTGAACGGACCAGCCTCATCGCGGGCGAAGACCGCCAGCGATTCCGACGCCAATTCCAGATACGAGCGGATGCCCCGAACGATGTCATCACGACGCTCGATCAATCGCTGGATCTCCTGACGCAGCTCATGACGCTGCTGATTGGCATCCCGGATCAGCGCCTCCGCTTCCATTTCGGCTTGTTCCAAGCGTGTCTTGGCCTCCTGGCGCGCACCGAGCAGGCGCTGTTCCACCGACTCCTTGGCCGTTTGAAGGGTCTCATGCAAAGCCGACTCCATCCGCTCGTACTGCCTGAGCTTGTCTTTGAGCTGTGTCACCTCGCGTTCCAGATCCCGTTGCTTGGAGACCAACCCTTCATACTCCGATGCGACCATGCTCAGAAAGGCGTTGACCTCGTTGACCTCGTACCCCCGGAGTGATTTTTCGAACTTCTGTTGCTTGATTTCGAGGGCGGTCAGTTTCATGGCGGCGGCTTCAGATGGGTATGGGGTTGCGGCAAGTTAGGGCATGCGGCCGGCGGGTTCAAACGGAATCGTTCCGGAATCGGATCGCATCGATCAGCGGACCCGCTTCTTGGCTTTCGACAGCTGATTCTCCAATTTCGAATCGTAGGAGATGATCTCGTCATCCACGTCGATCGAACGCGGCGCGGGCTCGGAGGCGATGATGGTCTCCAGATTCCGGACGCGTTTTTTCATCGCCTCCAGCTCGGTCTCCTGGGCCTTGAGCTGCTTGGCGAAATCCCCGCCTCCCGCCCTGTTCGACTTCACGATATTGTTGATGATGCCACCCACCACCGACACGGTGACGATGATGGCGACCATTTCAAAGGGTCCCATTCCGATTCCTGCCTGGTTCGCCTCAAGATACGGTCCGTTCGCCGAAAATCGAGGTGCCGACCCGCACCATCGTGGCCCCCTCCGCCACCGCCACCTCGAGGTCGTGGCTCATGCCCATCGACAACTCGGCCCGGGGTCCGAGATGGCGGTCGCGCAGCTCCCGCAGCATCCGGAACTGCGGACGCACCGCCTCAGCCTCGGCCTCCAGCGAGGCGATACCCATGAGCCCGGTCAAGCGGATGTGCGCCATGCCCTTCGCGGCTTCCACCAAGGCCGGCAGTTCCGCCGGCTCGCAGCCGCTCTTCTGGTCCTCGTCGGAGATGTTGACCTGGATGAGCGCCTCGATCACGCGACCCGCCGCCGCCGCACGCTTGTCGATCTCCGCCAAGGCTTTCACCGACGGCACCGAATGGATGACATCCACCCGGTCCGCCAGGTACTTGATCTTGTTGGTCTGAAGCGTGCCGATCATATGCCAGCGTGCGTCATGGGGACCCTGTTCCATCTTCGGAACCAGCTCCTGCACGCGGTTCTCGCCGAAATCCACCTGCCCGCAGGCATGCGCCGCCTTCACCGATTCCAACGGATGCGTCTTGGAGACGGCGATGAGGCGGATGGAGGCGGGATCGCGCCCGGCCGCCTCGGCCGCGGCGCGGATGCGGGCACGGACCTCGTTCAAACGGTCGCAAAGTGTGGACATGCGTGCGGTTATGATGCGATGTGGAAAAGTCGTATGTTTGAAACCTACGAATTTTCAGACGTTCGGACGTGAGTCAACCGTTCACAGCAAGTCATATCGCGCCGTTTTTCGACACCTGGGCACCCGAACGCACCCAAGCCGCATATGACAATTCCGGATTGCTGGTCGGAAGTCCGTCGGAACCCATAAACGGCATCCTCACCTGCCTGGATGTGACGCATGCGGTGGTGGATGATGCCCTGGAGCAGCGAGCGAATCTGATCGTCGCCCATCATCCCCTCCTCTTCCAGAAGATTTCACGGATCAGGCCGGATGACCACCTCGGAAGCCTCCTGTACCGCCTCATCCGTGAAAACCTCCTCGTTTACGCCGCCCATACCAATCTAGACGCCGCCCTTCGCGGCGTTTCGTGTTTGTTGGGGGAGGTCCTGGGCCTCCGGGATGTGCGCATCCTCGCGCCCGAGCCCGCCGGACACGGATTCGGCGCCATCGGCACCCTGCCCGAGGCCGAACCGGCCGAGGCCTTCCTCGAGCGCGTGGCTGTGCGGCTGAACGCCAAGGGTGTTCGCCATGCCGGCGGCGGCATCATTCGCACGGTGGCGGTCTGCGGCGGATCGGGCGCCTTGCTCATTCCGGACGCCATCCGCGCCGGAGCCGACGCCTATGTGACGGCCGACATCAAATATCACGATTTCTTCCACGGCGCGTCCGATTTCCTCCTGGTGGACGCCGGCCATTACGAGACCGAATTCCCGTGCGTGGACCTGCTCCGCCGGGAGCTGTCCGCCGCGTTCCCGGGCGTTCCGGTGCGGGCCACGCGCCACGTCACCAATCCCATCCAGTATTCAACCGCATCCATCACCCACTCTCCCGCAACCGTATGACCGACGTGCTACAACGACTGGCGAACCTCCAATTCATCGATTCCCGGCTGGACGAACTGCGCCGCCTGCGTGGCGACCTTCCCGAAGAGCTGTTGGACATGGAGACCGACATCGCCCGGATGAACGGGCGCATCCAGCACCTGAAGAACCAGTTGTTGGAGCTGGAGCAGGAGAAGGCGACGCTAGAGCAGGAGCTCAAAGACGGCGACACGCTCATCCGGCGCTATGAGGAGCAGCAGATGACGGTGCGCAACAACCGCGAGTACGACGCCCTCACCAAGGAGATCGACGCGCAGAAGCAGAGCGTGGAGAACGCCCGCGCGCGCTTGGAAGACATCCGCTACCTGGTGATCGACGCCACCGACGAGCTGGCCGGCACGGAAGCGCGCCTGACGGAGGTCTCCGCCGATTACGCCCAGAAGAAAGGCAACCTCTCCGAGGTGATCGCCAAGACCCAGCAGGAAGAGGATGAGCTCCACGACAAGCGCGACGAGGCCGCGAAAGCCGTTGAAGAGCGGTATCTTCGCAGTTACGAGCGCCTCCGCAAGGGCCTGAACAACGGCATCGCCGTAGTGGCGATGGACAAGAAGGGCTCCTGCCTGGGCATGATGCTGCCGCCTCAGGTGCAGATGGAGGTGCGGAAGAAGGCGAAGGTGATCATCGACGAGAATTCGGGCCGCATCGTGCTGGACCCGTCGTTCTTTGAGGAAGCGGAAAAACAGTTCAAAAACTGATCTCCCGGTGACCGCTCCTCCTTCGGGAGGGGAGGAAAGTCCGGACACCCGCAGGCACCGTGCTTCCTAACGGGAAGGCGTCCGCCGATGGCGGATGACAGCCAGTGCAACAGAAAGGATACCGCCTCGAGGCGCAAGCCGAGGGGTAAGGGTGAAATGGTGGGGTAAGAGCCCACCGGCCGGGTGGCGACATCCGGTGCGAGGTAAACCTCACGGGGTGCAAGACCAAGTAGGACCGTATGCGTCGCCTGTCGTGATGCGGTCGGGTAGGTCGCTAGATCCCGATGGTGACATCGGGACCAGATCAATGGTCACCATCCCGAGGCCGTTCGCGGCCGAGGGATTACAGAATCCGGCTTATGGGAGATCAGCTTTTTTTCAACCGGTCGAGCTCGCGTTTCACGTCGCGCTCGGCGATGGTGGCGCGCTTGTCGTGCAGTTTCTTCCCCTTGGCCAGGCCCACTTCCACCTTGGCCTTCCCCTTCTTGAAATACAGCGCCAGCGGCACGAGCGTGAAGCCCTTCTCCTTCAAGGCGCGGTCGATCTTCTGAAGCTCCTCGCGGTGCAGGAGCAGTTTGCGCACGCGGCGGGTGTCGTGGTTGTTGTAACTGCCCTGCTCGAACTCCTTGATGTAGAGGTCCTTGAGCCAGAGTTCGCCGTTCTTCATGTAGGCGAAGGAGTCCGTGAAATTGGCGTTGCCGGCGCGCAGCGATTTCACTTCGGTGCCTTGCAGCACGATGCCCGCCTCCCAGGTCTTGTCGATGTGGAATTCGAAACGCGCCTTGCGGTTCTGGATGGTCGGTGGCGCTTTTTTCGGGGCTTTCGGATCGGCCATGGTCAGGGTCGGGCCGAGCCCTCCGGAATGGGGCGGCCCATCTGATTGTAGATGCCCTCGATCAGGGCGATGTTGGCGCGGGCGTCCTCACTGGCGGGATTCAGCTCCAAGGCGCGGCGCAGATGGCGCAGGGCCTGGGGCATGGTCTTGCCCATCTGCCCGGCGCTCTGGTTGTTCATGATGAACAGGCCGTAGGTCAGATGCGTGGCATAGAGCAGTTCGGTGCGCTCGGCCGAGGTGCTGTCCACCGGCGCCAAGAGGGCGAGGGCGTCCTCGAAACGGTCTTGCGTGATGGCCTGCTCCACCTGGCCGCGGAGGTCGGCGGGAGCGGGTACGGGCGCGGGCTCCTTCGAGCAGGCGGCCAAGATCAGGACGAAGAGGGCGGAAACGAGTGGCTTCATGGGTTTGAAATGATGTTCCGCAAGATACGGGGTTACGGTTCACGGTCTACCGCATCAGAAACCGCGCATCGGCCAGTTCCCGACCGATCTGTTGCACGCCATTCAGGATGCGGTTCACCTGTTTGGCGGATGGCTTCTTGATGCCGTTCGTGTATTGGGAAAGCAGGCTCGGATTCATGCCGATGCGGTCGGACAAGGCCTTCACATTGATGACCTTGTAGAACGCGAAGAAGCTCTCCAGATCATACTCGAACCGGATCTCATCGATGGTGTAAGTGAAGCCTTCTTCTTCGAAGCAGAGGTTGATCGCTTCCAGAACCATCTCATTCAGTTCCTGCCAGGAATCACCTTGGGTGGCGATGTAGTACTCACCCACCTGTGCAAAAGCGCTATACCCTTCGTCTTCCTTGAGGACGGTCATGATAATTTTCGGTTTTTTCATCTCTTCGTTGTTTTGATTCCTGCTCGTTTAAGAATGCCGTGCAGCAACCCCTTCTTGATCTCTTGGGATGCGTGATTCGGCACGATAACAGGCCCTTTCTTGACCGGATGCCTCATGACGATATGGCTTCCCTTCTGCCTCACTTCAACCCAACCGTCACGTTTCAAGAGCCTGAGCAATTCGGCGCTTTTCATAAAGGTAATGAATTTGTTACTCGAACACCACCCAATGAAAGCTAGGAGCGCAGGATTTCGGCCGCAAACGGATTCGTTCCGTAATCTGTGCCGATCCCTAGAACAGGATCGAGATCGGGCTCGGACTGATGCACAGCGCGAACACCGCCATCGACACCCAACCCAGGATGCGGCGGCCGCGGGTCAGTTCCTGCTCCACCAGCACCGGCGGATGCTCGATGCCGCTGCCGAACAGGATGAACAGGCTCCAGACCAGCCACATGAGGTAGCCGCCGGCGGGGTTGAAGCCCGCCACGAAGCCCACATACAGGAGGGTGGCCGTGAAGGTGGCGATCCAACCCGGAATCACCCAGCTCAGCTCGTTGCGGAAGGCCCGCATCAGCATCATGAAACTGGCCAAGCCCCACAGGCCCCAGCTCAGGGTGGCATAAGCGGTGTCGTAATCGATGAGGAGTTCGTGCACGAAAGGCACGGTGCCCACGCCGGCGAGCATCAGCACCGCCATGTAGAAGAAGCGGGCCAGGGGTTTGAAGGACTTCGCGCCGACGAGGCTGTACAGGATGTGGCCGCCGTCGAGCTGGCCGAGCGGCATCAGGTTGAGGGCGGTGAAGAAGAGTCCCAGCCACCCGGCGAAGAGCCAGGGATAATGGTACATCTCCCACATGGGTGGGGCGTGCTCGAAGAAGGATGCCATCCAGCCGTACAGCAGCGTGTTGCCCAAGACGAGCGTTTCGCCGTTCGGGGAGGGCGTGGCATCGGTGGGATACCGCCCGAACTGGTCCACATAGGCGTGCGTGTCCTCGTGACCGGCGAAATTGTGGATGAAATCCGGACCCGGCAGCGTCGCGAATCCATAACCGAGGATGATCAGCGAGACGACGAAGCCCGCCGCCGGACCCGCGATGCCGATGTCGTACAAGTGCCGCCTGCTGTACACGGGTTCGCGCATGCGGATGACCGCACCCAGTGTTCCGATGAACATGAAGGGCAGCGGGATGAAATACGGAAGGCTCACATCCAGCCGGTGCGTGCGCGCGGCGATGTAATGACCGAATTCATGCGCACCGAGGAAGGCCAGGAGCAGCAGCGCGAACACCAGGCCGTCCATGAGCAGGTCCATGAAGTCCATGCTCACCGCCGTCTGCCCCACGAATTGCAAGCCCTGAATGCTCACGGTGAGTACCGTGGCGAGGAAGAGCAGCGTGTGGATGGCGATCTGCCGGGGTGTGATCACACCTCGGTCCGGCTGATGGGCAGGGTCATGCATCGGGCGCCTCCGCGACCCCGGCACAGCTCGTGTCCGAGGAAACTGACCGCCAAGCGCAGATCCGCGGCGGGTTCGAAGGGCCGGCCGTCGTACCGGGCCATGAAGTCGTCTTGGGTGAGAAGCGTGTAACCATGGGATTCGAGCTCACGGAAGGTATTGGTATTCCGCTCATAGCCAACCACGACGCCGGGCGCCAGGCAGAAGAGGTTCGCGCCGTCGGTCCATTGCTCCCGGTGCTGGTTCAGTTCGTCGCCGCCGCCGCATCGGATGAACGTGATGTCGCGTTCCAGGCTTTCCTGCAAGGCGGCCTGCAGCGAGGGCCGAAGCGCGGTGACCAAGCGGCCCTCTTCGCGGGTCAGTCTGACGACATTGTCAGCCCGGTCGGTGATGGCTGGCGCGAAGACGACGCATTCGTTCGGATGCGCGAAGGTGAAAATGGTGTCCAGATGCATGGACGAGCGTTGTTTCGGGATGTCCACGATAAGGATATCCTTGACACCGATATCGAGCAGCTGCGAGGCGGCCTGCATCACGCCGCTGAAGGAGGTGCGTTCGCTCATGCCGATGAGCACGCAATCGGGTGAAGCGACCAGGATGTCGCCGCCTTCGATGGTGTCGTGCACCGGAATGCGGATCGCGGATGCCGCCACACCCGCGAACAGCGGATGGAAGCGGACGAGCGTGTCCATGAGGATGGATTCCCGGGCGCGGGCCGGTTTGGCGGCGCGGCTCAGCAGGATGCGGTCGCGCACCACCGCCGCGAGATCGCGTGTGAAGAGCAGGTTGGGCGAGGGATCCAGGGCCAGGTCGGGCGATCCGGGAATCTGGCCTTCCACCGCGAAGCGGGTGAGGTCGGCGGGCGCCAGGTCGAGCAAGCGGTCGCGGTAGGGCGCCAGACGAAGCTCGGGCAACCTCCGGATCACGGTGTCGATGAAATACCGGCGTGCGTCGCCTTCCCCGAAGGCTTCCGTGAACAGGTCCGTGATCTCGAACACGCGTCCCCCCGCCGGCAATGCGGCTTCAAACAGACCTCGCATGGCCACATGCTCTTCCCGGGCGTCCACTTCGAAGATGATGTCATCGAAAAGCAGCGCCTCCCGGCGGTCAGGGTGGACCAGCGACACCTCCCGCCCGGGCGTGTGCACGATGACGCCGTTCAGACGGCCGGTTTCGGAACGGATGTCGATGGTCATGGCAGCATCGGATCCACTTTTTCGGCGAGCGACCGGAATGCCTTGACGTCGTCGGCGTTTTGATAGTGCTCATGGATCGCGGCCGACAGGCGCAACAAGGACGGGTTCACCGGGAAGGAACCGCTCAGATAGGTCGCCAATTCAGCGGCCTTCTCCATCTCGCCTTCCTCAACGGCGATCTCCAACAGATGGAGCATCATGTCGAACGTGCGGCGTGATTCCGGCATCGACTCGACATAGAGCCGGCAACGGGAGAAGATGCGCAACCGATGGTAGTACCGGATCAGCATTTCGACGGTGCCGGTGTCTGCAAGCGACGGATCCAGCTTGTCTTCCATCGCCCGCAACAGGTCTCGCATGTTCAGGGCCATGAGCACACGCAGCAGGTGGTCGATGTCGGTCTGGGTCCAATGACCCACCAAGATCTCATGACGCACCTCGCTTGTCAGCAACGGAACCGCCTCTTTCAGCAGGGGGGTCTCCGGATAGAGCGGATTGATGATGGCACCGATGGCGAGCAACCTGTCGATGGGAACCGTCGCCTCGGGATCGATGGCCGGCAGCAGGCGGTAGGACCATTTGCGATGGAAATGGTCCGCATTCAACCAGAAGCGGTCGGATTGCCCGCCCACTCCCAAGTCGTTGGTGGTGATGCCGCGCGCATGGGCCACCCACGCCCCGCGTTGGATCACGATCCTGCGGCCGTCTTTGGCCGCCTCCAGGCAGAAGTCGACGTCGTCGAACCAGGCTTTTCCGTAGGATTCGTCGAAACGGAAGCGGTCATCCCTCCGGAACGCCATGCAGACACCCTCCACATACACGACATCGGCCAACCCGTGGGCACCCGCGGAGGCGGCTCGCTGCGGCGGATGGTCGATCCGATCGGCCAGGACCCCCACCACGGCCACATCGGCATGTGCGTCCAGTGTGTCGGCAAGCAAACCGGGCACATCGTCTTTCACGGTCACATCGTTGTGCATGACCACCACGAACGGGCCCTTCGCCAGTTCCAAGGCTCGGTTCACGGCTTTTCCGAAGCCGAGGTTCTTGGGCAGGTGCAGCACGCGCAGATTCGGAAAGCCATTGGCGGCAAGGTCGTCCAAGACCTCGGGCGTGTCGTCGATGCACCCGTTGTCGATCACGATCACTTCGCGGCCGGTGCCGCCGGCATGGTGGTGCAGGGAGCTCAGGCAGGCTTCCAAGACGTCACGGCGGTCGGTGCTGGTCGGGATGATGATGGAGATGCGGATCGGAGCGTCGGTCGGGGCGTCTGGGCGGATTGCATCCGCCCGAACGTCATTCGGGACGACATCGGGAACGTCGGGGCGGATTGCATCCGCCCGAACGTCATTCGGGACGACACGTGGGTCGTCCCCTGCGATATCAACCATCACCTCGCCGGGGTCTTCGGATGGATCGACCACCAGGATGGGTGTTTTTTTGATCACCGGAGCCCCTTGCAGGCCGTTGCCGTTGAGTTTGCGTTTGAGTTCGGCGGCTTCGACATATTTCCGAAGCTTTTCGAGTATGCGGACCTTCAGAAGCAAGGCGTCTTGACGGTCCGGATCGAAGGCGAGCAGGGCATCCACTTTCTCGAGCGCGGTTTGGATCTCACCATCGCGGACCAACCGTTCCAGGGTCGATATCTCAGTGCCTAACTTGACGGACGCTGCGGTTTTGACGGATTTGTAATAATCGCTGATGTCGCTGAGCTTCCAACGGCCCGTGCGTACGAGGCTCAACAACAGTTCGTTCTTGTCGGCATCGGACAGATACGGGACCGATTGCGAACCCAGGGGTTCGGGTTGCGCCAAGACCAGCCCGGCGGTATCGGTTCGGATGATCCACTCCGATAGCCATGAGCGGTTCAGGAACGGGTTCAGAAACCGTTGATTGGCGCGTAGCGCATCGCGGCGGATCAGAAAGGCTCCATCCGGAGGAAGTGTGCAATCCATGATGGCTTCGACCCATCGGTCGGCGCGGATGGGCACTTCACCTCCACAGACCATGAATGGGGCATGCGCTCGCAACAGGGTGGAGACCGCGTTGACCAAGGCGTCGTTGTCCAGATCGGACAACACACCGGGTATCCAGACCACCGGAGAGGTGGTGCTCTGAAGGGCGTCGTTCAGACAAACCGCCTGTCCACGATGCTCGGGATAGGTGTAGACAAAGGTCGCATCATGTTGGAAATGACCCACGACCGAATCCAGGACCTCGGCGGTGCCATCCTCGGAGGCGTCGTCGATCACCACCAATTCGAACGGAACCTGGACCTGCTCATAGAGCAGGGTAAGGGTTGTTTCCGCATCTTCCTTTTGGTTTCGGAAAACGCAAAGTATGCTGAGAGGGCGGTCGTTCACGATTCGATCACATGGTCAAAGCCGCGGCGGTTCAGGTCCCAGTAGATGTAATACGCCGCGGCGGCGGCCAGACCCAGGCACATGGCCGCATAGCCGTATTTGCCGAACAGGAGGTTGCCGATGCCGAACAGGCTCATGTACACCAAAACCACGCCGGCCACCCAGTCGAAGAACAAGGGCATCAGGCCGCTGTCGGGTTTCACGTCCGGGTTGCGCGCACCGACGGCTTTCCAACCGGGTCCGCCCGGACGCACCCGCGCATAGAAGGCGTCCAGCTTGGCCGCTTCGGTCGGTTTCGTGAGGAAGGTGACGATGAGCCAAACGGGCGTCGTGATGCCGACCACATAGAACAGGTTCTCCGGGAATTTCTGGAAGAGTTCGGACGGGATGACCCCCAGCATGGCCAGAACCACCAGCGCGATGGGGGTGAGCGTTGCGGCGAGCTCGCTCCAGGCGTTCACCCGCCACCAGTACCAGCGCAGGATGAGCACGAGACCGAGCCCGGCGGAGGCGGAGATC
>Ga0169931_10002251_pt1 | contig 31561 bp, 31 predicted proteins | sample Kivu_15m_20L_FD_129675 | JGI IMG/M metagenome (GOLD analysis project Ga0169931, IMG submission 129675) | Freshwater microbial communities from Lake Kivu, Western Province, Rwanda to study Microbial Dark Matter (Phase II) - Kivu_15m_20L... | ecosystem: Environmental > Aquatic > Freshwater > Lake...
CGTGCTGGTCGAGGGTTGAGCGGAAGGAACAAGACATGTCCGTGAACGTGCTGATGCCCGCCCTGTCCCCGACCATGACCGAGGGGAAGATCGCCCGCTGGCTCAAGGCCGAGGGCGACGAGGTCCACTCGGGCCAGGTCCTGTGCGAGATCGAGACCGACAAGGCGACCATGGAGGTCGAGGCCGTCGACGAGGGTCGCCTCGCGCGCATCCTCGTGCCGGCCGGCACCGAAGGCGTGAGGGTCAACACGCCGATCGCCGTGATCGCTGGCGAGGGCGAGGCCGACGCGCCGCCGCCCGCCGCCGCCGGGTCCTCCGCGCCCGCCGCCGCGCCCGCGGCCTCCGCCATCGCCGCCGCGGCGCCCGCCGCCGCCCCGGTCGCCGCGGAGCGCAGCTACGACCGCCACGTGACGCTCACGGTGCGCGAGGCGCTGCGCGACGCGATGGCCGAGGAGATGCGCCGCGACGCGGGCGTGTTCCTCATGGGCGAGGAGGTCGCGCAGTACCAGGGCGCCTACAAGGTCAGCCAGGGCCTGCTGCAGGAATTCGGCGCGAAGCGCGTGATCGACACGCCGATCACCGAGCAGGGCTTCGCCGGCATGGCCGTCGGCGCGGGCTTCATGGGGCTGCGCCCGATCGTCGAATTCATGACCTTCAACTTCGCCATGCAGGCGATCGACCAGATCATCAACTCGGCGGCCAAGACCCTCTACATGTCGGGCGGCCAGATGGGCTGCCCGATCGTCTTCCGCGGCCCGAATGGCGCGGCGAGCCGCGTGGCCGCCCAGCACTCGCAGTGCTACGCGTCCTGGTACGCGCATTGCCCGGGCCTGAAGGTCGTGTCGCCGTGGTCGGCGGCCGACGCCAAGGGCCTGCTCAAGTCGGCGATCCGCGACCCGAACCCGATCATCTTCCTCGAGAACGAGATCATGTACGGGCAGTCCTTCCAGGTGCCCGACGACCCCAACTTCACGGTGCCGATCGGCAAGGCGAAGGTGGAGCGCGCCGGCAGGCACGTCACGATCACGGCCTTCTCGGTCATGGTCGGCAAGGCGCTCGCCGCGGCCGACGAGCTTGCGAAGGAGGGCATCGAGGCCGAGGTCATCAACCTCCGTACCATCCGCCCGCTCGACGTCGAGACGATCGCCGCCTCCGTGCGCAAGACCAACCGCCTGGTGTCGGTCGAGGAAGGCTGGCCCTTCGCGGGCATCGGCTCCGAGCTGGCGGCGCAGATGATGGAGCAGTGCTTCGACCATCTCGACGCGCCGGTGAAGCGGGTCTGCGGCCTCGACATCCCGCTGCCCTACGCGGCGAACCTGGAGAAGCTGTCGCTGCCCCAGGCGCCGGACATCGCCGCGGCCGCGAAAGCCGTCCTTTATCGGAATTGAGTCCTCGGGAGGGACGCAACCATGCCGATCAACGTTCTCATGCCTGCCCTGTCGCCGACGATGACCGAGGGCAAGCTCGCGCGCTGGCTCAAGAAGGAAGGCGACGCGGTGAAGTCGGGCCAGGTGCTCTGCGAGATCGAGACCGACAAGGCGACGATGGAGGTCGAGGCGGTCGACGAGGGCACGCTCGGCAAGATCCTCGTCGCTGGCGGCACCGAGGGCGTGAAGGTGAACACGCCGATCGCGGTCATTCTCGAGGAGGGCGAGAGCGCTGCCTCCGCCGCCGCGCCCGCCGCGGCGCCGGCGCCGGTCGTCGCCGCGCCTGCCGCTCCACCCTCGACTGCCGCGCCGGCGTCGAAGCCGGCCGCGGAGCCCGCGGCCGATGCCGGTCGCGTCTTCGCCTCCCCGCTCGCGCGCCGCATGGCCGAGCAGGCCGGGCTCGACATCTCCGCGATCAGGGGCAGCGGCCCGAATGGCCGCATCGTGAAGGCGGACATTGACGCCGCGCGCGCCGGTGGCAAGGCCGTCGCGCGGCCTGCCGCGCCTGCGGCAGCGGCGGCCGCGTCTGTGCCGGCACCCGCGGCGGTCTCCGCCGCGGCCCTCGCCGCGATCGGTCCGCACAAGCTGGTCCCGCTCTCCACGATGCGTCGCGTGATCGCGCGCCGCCTCACCGAGAGCAAGCAGCAGGTGCCGCATTTCTACCTGACGGTGGATTGCGTCATCGACCGCCTGCTCGCCGGCCGCGCCGCGCTCAACGCCAGGAGCCCGGAGAAGGGGCCCGGCGCCTTCAAGCTCTCGGTCAACGACTTCGTGATCAAGGCGGTCGCGGTGGCGCTGCGCCAGGTGCCAGCGGCCAACGCGTCCTATTCCGACGACGGCATCCTGATGTGGGACAACGTCGACGTCTCGGTCGCGGTCGCGATCCCCGGTGGGCTCATCACGCCGATCGTGCGCAACGCCGACGCCAAGGGCCTCGCGCAGATCTCGACCGAGATGAAGGACCTCGCCACGCGCGCCAAGGATGGCAAGCTCAAGCCCGAGGAGTTCCAGGGCGGCGGCTTCTCGATCTCCAATCTCGGCATGTTCGGCATCAAGGAGTTCGGCGCCGTCATCAACCCGCCGCAGGGCGCGATCCTCGCGGTCGGCGCGGGCGAGCAGCGCCCGATCGTCAAGGACGGCGCGCTCGCGATCGCCACCGTGATGAGCTGCACGCTCTCGGTCGACCATCGCGTGATCGACGGCGCCGTGGGCGCCGAGTTCCTCGCCGCCTTCAAGCGGATCGTCGAGGACCCGCTGGCGATGCTGCTCTGAGGAGGACAGGGGACATGGCCGAGCAGCAATTCGACCTCGTCGTCGTCGGAGGCGGGCCGGGTGGCTACGTCGCGGCGATCCGCGCCGCGCAGCTCAAGATGAACGTCGCGCTCGTCGAGCGCGAGCACCTCGGCGGCATCTGCCTCAACTGGGGCTGCATCCCGACCAAGGCGCTGCTGCGCTCGTCGGAGATCAACCACCTCCTGCATAATCTCGACGCCTATGGCTTCTCGGCGCAGAACGTCAGCTTCGACATCGCGAAGATCGTGAAGCGCTCGCGCGGCGTCGCTGCGCAGCTCTCGGGTGGGGTGAAGCACCTCCTGAAGAAGAACAAGGTGACCGTGTTCGACGGCGCTGGCCGGCTGGACGGCGTGGCCGCGGGCGGCGCGCGCAAGGTGGCCGTGTCGAAGGGCGGCAAGGCGGTGGCCAGCCTCGTGGCGAAGAACGTGATCCTGGCGACCGGTGCGCGCGCGCGCGTCCTGCCGGGCCTCGAGCCCGATCCGGCCTGCATCTGGACCTATCGCGAGGCCATGGTGCCGGCGAAGATGCCGAAGTCGCTGCTCGTTGTCGGCTCGGGCGCGATCGGGATCGAGTTCGCGTCGTTCTATCGCAATCTCGGCGCCGAGGTGACGGTGGTCGAGGTGATGGACCGCATCCTCCCGGTCGAGGACGAGGAGATCAGCGCCTTCGCGCGCAAGGCCTTCGAGAAGCAGGGGATGAAGATCCTCACCGGCGCTGGCGTGAAGGGCGTGCGCAAGGGCGCGGGCTCCGTCACCGCGCTCGTCGAGCAGGGCGGCAAGACGCAGGAGATCGCCGTCGAGGTGATCATCTCGGCCGTCGGCATCGTCGGCAACGTCGAGGGCATCGGCCTCGAGGGCACCAAGGCGCGGGTCGAGAAGACCCATCTCGTCGTCGACGGGTACGGCGCGACGGGCGAGCCCGGCGTCTGGGCGATCGGCGACCTGACCGGCCCGCCCTGGCTCGCGCACAAGGCCAGCCACGAGGGCATCGCCTGCGTCGAGAAGATCGCGGGCCTGAAGGGCGTGCACCCGCTCGACACGTCCAACATCCCGGGCTGCACCTACTGCATGCCGCAGGTGGCGTCGGTCGGCATGACCGAGGCGAAGGCCAAGGCGGCGGGCCGCAAGGTGCGCGTCGGCAGGTTCCCCTACATGGGCAACGGCAAGGCGATCGCGCTCGGCGAGCCCGAGGGCATGGTGAAGACCGTGTTCGACGCCGAGACGGGCGAACTGCTCGGCGCGCACATGATCGGCGCCGAGGTCACCGAGCTCATCCAGGGCTACGGCATCGCGCGCACGCTGGAGAGCACGGAGGCTGAGCTCATGCACACCGTGTTCCCGCATCCGACGCTCAGCGAGATGATGCACGAGTCCGTGCTTGACGCGTATGGGCGCGCCATCCACTTCTGACGCCATGGACGACACGCCGACCCCGACGAAGGAGCAGCGCGCCGCGCTCCGCCACCCGGAGAAGGCGCATCGCCCCGACAATCCTATCCAGCGCAAGCCGGAATGGATCCGGGTGAAGGCGCCGACCTCGGCCGAGTACCACGAGACGCGCAGGCTGATGCGCGAGCTCAAGCTCGCCACGGTCTGCGAGGAGGCGGCCTGCCCCAACATCGGCGAGTGCTGGAAGAAGAAGCACGCGACGGTGATGATCCTCGGCTCGGTCTGCACCCGCGCCTGCGCCTTCTGCAACGTCGCCACCGGCAGGCCGGACCAGCTCGACCCGCACGAGCCGGAGAACACGGCGAGGGCCGTCGCCGGCCTCGGCATGACGCATATCGTCGTCACCTCGGTCGACCGCGACGACCTCGAGGATGGCGGCGCGATGCAGTTCGTGCGCACGATCGAGGAGGTACGCGCGCGATCGCCCGGCACGACGATCGAGATCCTGACGCCGGACTTCCTGCGCAAGGACGGCGCGCTCGAGAAGGTCGCGGCCGCGCGCCCCGACGTCTTCAACCACAACCTCGAGACCGTGCCGCGGCTCTACCCGACGATCCGCCCGGGTGCGCGCTACTTCCATTCCCTGCGCCTGCTGCAGCGCGTGAAGGAGGTCGATCCCTCGATCTTCACCAAGTCCGGCATCATGGTCGGCCTCGGCGAGGACCGGATCGAGGTCGGGCAGGTGATGGACGACCTGCGCTCCGCCGACGTGGACTTCCTGACCATCGGCCAGTACCTGCAGCCGACGCCCAAGCACGCTCGGATCGACCGCTTCGTCACGCCAGAGGAGTTCGAGTCCTACAGGACGATGGCGCTGGCGAAGGGCTTCCTGCTCGTCTCGGCGAGCCCGCTGACGCGATCCTCCTACCACGCGGACGAGGATTTCCAGCGCCTGAAGGCCGCCCGCGCCGAACGGCTCGCGCGCTGAACCCGACGCCATGCCGACGCATGCCGAGAAGCGGCTGCTGCCCTATTCGCCCGAGCAGCTCTTCGACCTGGTGGCGCAGGTCGAGCGCTATCCCGAATTCCTGCCCTGGTGCCTGGCGGCGCGCATCCGCAGCCGCTCCGAGGACGCCGTCGTCGCCGACCTCGTGATCGGCTTCCGGATGATCCGCGAGCGCTTCACCTCGCATGTCAGGCTCGACCGCGCGCGGCGCATCGACGTGCGGTACGCCGACGGACCCTTCAAGTACCTCGACAACCACTGGATCTTCGAGCCGGTCGCGCCCTGCGCGGAGCTTCCCGGCGGCGGCACGCTGATCGACTTCCACGTCGACTTCGAGTTCCGATCGAAGATCCTGCAGGGCCTGATCGGCGTCCTCTTCAACGAGGCCACGCGGCGCATGGTCGCCGCCTTCGAGGCGCGCGCGCGCCAGCTCTACGCGCCGCAAGGCCAGCAGCGCGACGGGTCGATTTCCACCGGGGGTTGATCTAGCCTGGCACGCAATCGCGTCGCGGGGGATCGAATGGCACCGCCTCGGCCGCCCGGTTTCGGCGAGTCGTCGACCGGGTGGACTTCAGACTTCCGTACCTTCGGGTCCGAGCCTCGCGGCTCGGTCATCGACGGCCTGCGCGGCTTCTTGCGCGACGCCTCGCCCGAGCAGCTGCGCGCATGGTCCGACAGCGTCCCGCGGCTCCAGCAAGAGGTCGGCGAGATCGTCGAGGTCGACGCCGCCGCGGCTTCCTTCGCGGCCATCCTCGAATACGAGCTGCCGCTGGAGAGCCGCCGGCCCGACGCGATCCTCCTGCTGCGCTCCGGGGTCCTCGTCATCGAGTTCAAGGGCCGGCTCGACGCGCGCGACGCCGACATCGACCAGGCCGACGCCTATGCGCGCGACCTGCGCTGCTACCACGCGGCCTGCGAGGGAAGGGACATCGTCCCGGTGCTCGTCCCGACGCGCATGCGCGGATATGGCGGACGACAGCGCGGCGTCCATGTCTGCGGGCCCGACGCGCTCGACATGCTCGTGGCGCGCCTGGAGCAGGGCAGGCAGGACCCGCCGATCGACGTGCGCGCCTTCCTAAGCGCGGAAGCGTACCGGCCCCTGCCGACGCTGGTGCGTGCCGCGCGCGAGCTCTTCCACGACCGCGGTCGCCTGCGGCGCGTGCACCGTGCGGCGGCGGCGACCGATGGCGCCACCACGCTCGTCTCCGAGATCGTCCACGAGGCGGCCCGCACGCGCACGCGGCGCCTCGTGCTGCTGACGGGCGTTCCCGGCGCCGGCAAGACGCTCGTCGGCCTGCGGCTCGTCCACTCCCATTTCATCGACGACCTTGCCGCGCCGAGAACGGGTGGCCAGCCGACCGCGCCTGCGATCTTCCTCTCGGGAAATGGCCCCCTCGTCGAGGTCCTCCAGTACGAGTTGCGCGACGCCGGCGGCGGCGGGCGGGCCTTTGTCCGCAACGTGAAGGACTACGTGAAGGCGCACGCGCGGGGCCGCGTCCCCGCCGAGCATGTCATCGTGTTCGACGAGGCGCAGCGCGCGTACGACGCGGCGATGGTCGCGGACAAGCATGGCATACCGCTCGCCGAGGCCCATTCCGAGCCTGATATCTTCGTCGGGCTTGGCTGCAGGATCCCCGAGTGGGGCGTTCTCGTGGGGCTGATCGGGTCCGGCCAGGAGATCCACAAGGGCGAGGAGGCCGGGCTCCGCCAATGGGCGCAGGCGATCGCGTCCGCGGCCGACGGGGCGGGCTGGGTGGTGCATGGTCCTCCATCGGTGGCAGGCGTCTTCGCGGGATTGCGCTTCGAGCCGCATCGCGCGCTCTCGCTCGATGTCACGCTGCGATCGCATCTCGCCGGCGACGTCCACCGCTTCGTCGCCGGCCTCGTCGAGGGCGCGGCGCCAGACGATCTCGCCATGCTTGCCGAAGGGATCGAGGCGGCGGGCTTCAAGTCCTACGTGACGCGCGACAGGGCGCTCGCCGAGGACTACCTGCGCGAACGCTACCGCGACCATGGCGATGCGCGCTTCGGGCTCCTGGCGTCGAGCCGCGACCGCGACCTCGCGCGCTTCGGCGTCGCCAACGACTTCCAGTCGACGAAGCGAGTCCGCTTCGGGCCGTGGTACGCCGACGGCGAGGATGTCGAGGGCGGGCGCTCGTGCAGGCACCTCCGCGACTGCGTCACGGAGTTCGGGGCCCAGGGCCTCGAGCTGGACGCCGCGCTGGTCGCCTGGGGCACGGACTTCGTCCGCCGCGACGGGGCCTGGTCGATCGAACGCATGGCGCGGTACCAGCGCAAGGGGGCGCCGGTGCAGGACCCGGCCCGCCTGCGCGCGAATTCCTACCGCGTCCTTCTGACGCGCGCGCGCGACGCGAACGTCGTCTTCGTGCCGCCGCTTGGCGAGCTCGACGAGACCTGCGCCTACCTGCGCGCGGCCGGCTTCAGGGAGCTCCGGCCGGCTTCCGCGTGACGGGCCAGTACCAGGCGAGGGCCAGGGACTGCAGGGCCATGAGGCCCGCGATCACCGCGCGATGGCTCTCCCCCGCGCTCCATCCGGTCGCGGACGAGACGAGGTCGATCGCCCAGCCGACGGAGGCCTGGAGCGCGAAGGCGCCCGAGAAGACGGAGAGGTTGAGCGCGGTGTTCACCCGGCCGGCCATGCTGGCCGGAAAGCCCTGCGTCAGGATCGTGTAGGCGAAGATCGTGGCGCAGCCGAACAGCGCGAAGAGGAACCATGTCAGCGGCAGGGCGAGGGTCGCGCCGAGCGCGAGCGGTAGCTCGGCCGCGATGAAGGCGATCGCGAAGGCGGCGAGGATGCGTTCCTTCGCGTAGCCGCGGCGCAGCAGCGGCTCGACGGCGACGCCTCCGAGGAGATGGCCCGCGATGATCGTGCAGGAGATCACGAGCAGGATGGCGGCCCGAGGCGACGCGCCGAGCCCGGCGACCTGCTCGAGCCAGGGCGCGGCCCACAGGCTCTGGTAGGCGAGGAACATGCCGTGGGTCAGCACGGTCACCGGCATGATCCGCCAGAACAGGGGCGCGGAGAACGCGCGGCGCACGCCGGCCAGCTGCTCGGGAAGGGATAGTTCGCCGCCCCCACCGCGCTCGGGAGCGGCGAGGAAGACGAAGGCGGAGACGCAGAGCGCGATCGCGGCGAGCCCCGCCATCGCGTCGCGCCACGCGATGCTCGCGAGTATGGCCTGGAGCGGCAGGGTGGCGAAGGCCGCGCCCGCGCCGCCGGCGGCGAGCAGGATCCCGTTCGCGAGGACGAGGCGTTCCGGCGGCCAGTAGAGCGTGTTGGCCTTGAAGCCCGACATGAGCCCGCCGCACACGCCGAGCCCGATGAGCGCGCGGCCGAGGGCGAGCGTCTCCACGGATACCGCGCGGGCGTAGACCAGCGCGCCCGCCGCCGCGATCGCGAACAGACCCGCATTGACGCGTCGCGGGCCGAAGCGGTCGAGCAGGACGCCGAGCGGGATCTGCGCCGCGGCGAAGGCGGCGAAATAGGCCGACGTCAGGACGCCGATGTCGGCGGCCGTCAGGCCGAACTCGGCGGAGAGCTGCGGCGCGATCACGGCGTTCGTGCCGCGCAGCAGGTAGCTCATCAGGTAGCCCGCCGCGAAGGGCATGAAGCAGCACGCGATACGCATCGCGATGCCCGCCCGCACGCCCGCCTGGCTGGCCGGGCTCATCGCGGCCGGACGCCCTTGCCGCGAAGGTACCAGGCCCAGGTGGCGGCCTGGATGGCGACGATCGCCAGCAGCACCGCGACATGCGAACCGGCACGCGTCGTCCCGAGCAGCGCCTCGGCGGCGAGCAGCGCATGCCCGATCGTGGCCTGCATCGCGAAGGCCATCAGGAAGACGACGAGGTTTATGGCCGTGTTGAGCCGGCCGCCCAGTTCCTTCGGGAAGAGCGGCGTCAGGATCACGTAGGCGATGACGCTTCCCGTGCCGAGGATGACGAATCCCATCCATGGAAGGATCGCCGCCACCCCCGCGAAGGGGACGAAGGCGAGCACGATCTGCAGCACCATGAAGCCGGCGGTGTAGGCGGCGAAGAACCGGTGCCTGTCGATGCCGCGGCGTCCCGCGAGGTCGGTCAGCGTGCCGCTGAGCACGTAGCCGGGGATGATGCAGAGCAGGATGGCGAGCATCGCGCCGGGCACGGCGGCGGGGGATAGGCCCGAGACCTCCACCAGCCACGGGGCCGTCCAGAGCGTGTGGTAGGCCTGGAAGGCAGCCTGCGTCGATGCCGAAAGCGGGACCACGCGCCAGAAGTCGCGGGAGGCGAAGATGACGCGCACGCCGGCGAGGGCGTCTGGCAGGCCCTCGTCCTTGCCCGCGCGGCGATCCGGCACGACGAGCCAGACGATGGCGGAGAGCGCCACGGTCGCTGCGCAGAGAACCCAGAAGACCCCGCGCCAGCCGGCCGCGTCGGCGAGCCATGCCACCGGAAGGGTCGCGACCGCGCCGCCGATCCCCGCCGACGCCATGAGGATGCCATTGGCCGTGCCGAGGCGCTCCGCCGGCCAGAACAGCGTGTTCGCCTTGAAGCCGGCCATCAGGCAGGTGGCGACGCCCACGCCGACGATGCCGCGCGCGATCGCCAGGCTGGCGATGCCGTCCGCCATCGCGAAGAGGGCTGCGCCGAGGGCTGCCACGAGGAGCAGCGCGCTCTGCACCCGGCGCGGGCCCATGCGGTCGAGCATGATCCCGGCGGGGATCTGCATCGCCACGAAGCCGGCGAAATAGGCGGAAGTGAGGACGCCAAGCGCCGCGAAGTCGATGCCGAGGTCCCTCGCGATGAGCGGGCCGACGACCGCGTTCACCGTCCGGTAGACGTAGGACAGCAGGTAGCCTGCGGCGAAGGGCAGGAAGCAGGTGGCGACCGCGCGCGCCATCCCGTGCCCCGCGGGATGCGCGGAGGTCATTCGTCGAGATCGTCGCCCGTCGCTGGATCGAGTCCCAGCGCCGCGTCGCGCCCCGCCTGCGTCAGCCGGCAGACGATCCAGTCCGGCTTCAGGGGGTTGGCGAACCACGGCTCCGCCCAGCCCTGGTCCATGCAGCCGCGGATCGAGCGCGGGTCGACGCGCCGCCCGTCCTCCCAGAACAGCGGCAGCTTCCCGCCGGCCTGGTCGAGGCCACGGCGCAGCCACTCGGCCTGCGCCGGCGTCGGCATGCCGGGCGTCGCCGCGAGGCCCGCTGGACGGCCGCGCCTGCGCGGCGCGATCTCCGGCACCGGCTTGCGGCGCAGGGGAAAGGGGATCGGTTCTCCGGACCTTCTGGACATCGCTTCGCTTTTCTCGCGCGTTCGCCGCGCTTGGACGGGGCGCACACTAGTGCGGTCGGCGCCGCGCCGAAAGAGAACGCGAGGGGAACGCGCCCCGCGGAGCCTCACGCGCCGCGCATCGGCGCCCTGCGGAGGGCGCCATGGACATCGCGCGCCGCCGGCTGGGAAGATCCGTCCCATGGATTCCGTCCCCGCGCGGCGCGCCCAGGCCTTCTCGAATGTCGGGCACAGCCTCAACCACCTGCTTCTTCTGCTCTACCCGACCGTCGTGCTGGTGCTCGAGCGCGAGTGGGGTCGCGGCTACGGCGAGCTCATCGCCCTCATGCTCGCGGGCCAGGTGCTCTACGGCATCGCGGCGCTGCCGTCGGGATGGCTCGGCGACCGCTGGTCCACGCGCGGGATGATGGCCGTCTACTTCCTCGGCACAGGAGCCGCGTCCGTCGCCACCGGTCTGGCGACGTCGCCCTTCGGCCTCGCGACGGGCCTCGCGGCGCTAGGCTTCTTCGGCGCGATCTACCATCCCGTCGGCATGGCCTGGGTCGTGCGCAGCATGAAGGATCGCGGCCGCGCGCTGGGCTGGAACGGCATGTTCGGCTCGATCGGAGTCGCGCTCGGACCGGTCGTCGCCGGCGCGCTCTGCCACTGGTGGTCGTGGCGCGCGGCCTTCGTCCTGCCGGGCGTGGTCGCGATGGCGATCGGCGTCGCGCTGCTCTGGGCGTGGAGGGCCGGGCTGGTGGGCGAGGGCGACCATTCGCCCGCCTCCGGCGGGAAGGGCACGCCGAGCCGCAACGAGGTCCTGCGCGCCTTCTTCATCCTCTCGGTCACGATGACCTGCGGCGGCGTGATCTTCCAGGCCTTCACGGTCATGCTGCCGAAGCTGTTCGAGCAGCGGCTGGGCGGCGGCGGGGAACTCGGCCCGCTCGGCATCGGCGGGCTCGTGGGCCTCGTCTACCTCGCGGTCGGGCTGACGATGCCGTATTTCGGCGCGATCGCCGACCGGCATGCGACGCAGAAGGTCTACCGACTCGCCTACGTGCTGCTCGCGCCCGGCCTCTTCCTCGCCGCCTATCTCGAGTCCTGGCTGCTCCTGCTGCTCTGCGTCGGCCTGGTCTTCACGAGCACGCTCGCGGGGCCGGCGGAGAACAAGCTCCTCGCGCACTACACGCCGGGGCGCTGGCAGGGGACGGGCTTCGGGGCAAAGTTCGTGCTGACGCTCGGCGTCTCGTCGATGGCCGTGCCGATGATCGCCTGGGTGCATGGCGCGACCGGCGGCTTCTTCTGGCTCTTCGTGCTCATGGGCGTGCTCGCGATCGTCGCGCTCGCCGGCGCCTTCCTGCTCCCGGACAGCGAGGCGGCGACGCCGGCGCGCCGCGCGCCTGCCGCCGCCGAGTAGCCTCCCCGCCGCGCCTCAGGCGCGCGTCAGCGCGCGGTCGAGGTCGAGGATGATGTCGTCGGCGTTCTCGATGCCGATGGACAGGCGCAGCACGTCGGGTCCCGCGCCGGCGCGCACCTGCTGCTCCTCGGTGAGCTGGCGATGCGTGGTCGACGCAGGGTGGATCACGAGCGAGCGCGTGTCGCCGATGTTCGCGAGATGCGATAGCAGATCGACGCCCTCGACGACGCGCACGCCGGCCTGGAACCCGCCCTTGAGCGAGACGGTGAAGACCGATCCGTAGCCGCGCGGCAGGTACTTGCGCGCCAGCGCGTGGTACGGGCTCGACGGCAGGCCGACATAGGAGACGCGCGCCACCGCGGGATGCTGCTCGAGGAACTGCGCGACCTTCAGGGCGTTGGCGCTGTGCCGCTCCATCCGCAGGTGCAGCGTCTCGATCCCGGTCAGCGTCATGAAGGCGTTCATCGGCGCCATGGTCGGGCCGAGGTCGCGCAGCGCGACCGCGCGCGTCTTCATCGTGTAGCCGAAGTCGCCGAAGGTCTCGGCGAAGGTCAGGCCGTGATAGGCGGGGTCCGGCTTCGTCAGGCCGGGGTAGCGCTCCGCGCTGCGGCTCCAGTCGAAGCGCCCGGACTCGATCACCACGCCGCCCATCGACGTGCCGTGGCCGGAGAGGAACTTCGTCGTCGAGTGGATGACGATGTCCGCGCCCCACTCGAAGGGCCGGAACAGCCAGGGCGAGGCCATGGTGTTGTCGACCATCAGCAGCACGCCCGCCTCGTGCGCGATCGCCGCGATCGGCTCGATGTCCACCACGATGCCGCCGGGATTGGCGAGGACCTCGATGAAGATGGCCTTGGTGCGCGCGTTGATCGCGGCGCGGAAGGCCTCTGGATCGGCGGGGTCGACGAAGTTCACCTTCCACCCGAAGCGGCGGAAGGAATGCATGAACTGGGTGATGGAGCCGCCGTAGAGGCTGCGCGAGGCTATGAACTCGTCGCCCGGCTCCATGAGCGAGAAAAAGGCGAGGAGCTGTGCGGCGTGGCCCGAGGCGGCGGCGACGGCGCCGCGCCCGCCCTCGAGGCTGGCCACGCGTTCCTCCAGCGCCGACACGGTCGGGTTGCCGAGCCGCGTGTAGACATAGCCGAAGTCCTGGAGGTTGAAGAGCGACGCGGCGTGGTCGACGTCGTCGAACACGTAGGACGTCGTCTGGTAGATCGGCACGTTGCGCGCGCCGGTCGTCGGGTCCGGCGCGGCGCCGGCATGGACGGCGCGCGTCTCGAAGGCGTGTGAGCGGTCGGCTGGGGGGGGCTTGCGTTCCGTCATGGCTGGCACTCTGTCATGGGGGAGGGACGCCGTCACCGCAACGCGGAGACGATCGTCCAGGCGCCGAATGCGGCGAGGGAGAGGGCCGCGGCGACGTCGATGGCGCGCCGGCCGCGCGCGCCGATGCCGCGGCCCAGCATGGCCGTGGCGAGCGCGAGGAAGAGCCACCAGGCCGCGGAGCCCGCGAAGACGCCGCTGGCGAGCGCGATCGGCGCGGTCGCCGCGGCGGCCCCGATCCCCGCGAAGATCGCGACGAAGGACAGGATCGTCGCCGGGTTGGCGAGGGTGAGGACGAGGACCGAGCCGAAGGCGGAGGCGAGGCCGCGCGCATCCGCGGCCGGTGCTGCGTGCTCCGCCGCGGGTCGCCGCAGCCCTGAGGCCGCGAGCGCAACCAGCAGCGCGCCGCCGGCGACCCCGATCGCCGTCGCGTGCTCGTCGAGGAAGCGCATGGCCGCGCCCGTGCCGAGCGCTGCCATCGCGGCATAGGCTGCGTCCGCCGTCGCCGCGCCGAGCCCCGATGCGAAGCCGATCGCCGCGCCTCCGGAGAGGGTGCGCCGCACGCAGAGCAGGCCCACGGGGCCGACCGGCGCGGCGACCGCGAGCCCGATCGCCGCGCCGCGCAGCAGGGCGTCGGCGTCCATGTCAGTCGCCCAGCACGACGAAGGCCGCGATGCCCAGCGCCACGAAGATGCAGGCCGCGACGACGCGGATGAGCTTGAGCGGCAGGCGGCGGGCGAGCTTGTCCCCGAGCCACACGGCCGGCGCGTTCGCGAGCATCATGCCGAGCGTCGTTCCGGCTACGACCGACGCCACGTCGGCGGCGTAGCGGCCGGCCAGCGCGACGGTCGCGACCTGGGTCTTGTCGCCGATCTCGACGATGAAGAAGGCGACCGTGGTCGTGAGGAAGGCGCCGTGGCGGTCCATGGACGGCTTGTCGTCGTCCTCGAACCTGTCGGGCACCAGCGCCCACGCGCCGACGGCGAGGAAGGAGCCGGCGATGATCCAGCGCAGCCATGGCCCGTCGAGGAGATGCGCGAACCATGCACCGGCGAGCCCGGCGACCGCGTGGTTGGCGAGGGTCGCGACCAGGATCCCGAGCACGATCGGCCAGGGCCGGCGGAACCGGGCCGCGAGGACGAGGGCGAGGAGCTGCGTCTTGTCCCCCATCTCCGCCACGGCGACGACGCCGGTCGAGACGAGCAGGGGGGCGAGGGCGCCTTCCATGTGCCGGCGTCCTCGGCGTCAGGAGAGCGGGCGACGCCGGCGCGAGGAGATCACGCCCGAGTTGATGCCGCCCCAGGAGAGCGCGCCGCTGAGGCGCCCGTACTCGATCTTCGGGCAGCGGTTCATCACCACGCGCAGGCCGGCGGCCTCGGCGCGCGCGGCCGCCTCGTCGTTGCGCACGCCGAGCTGCATCCAGACGACCTTCGCGCCGATCGCGATCGCCTCGTCCGAGATCGGCCCGGCCGCCTCCGAATTGCGGAAGATGTCGACCATGTCGACCTTCTCGGCGATCGACGCCAGGGATGCGTGGACCTTCTCGCCGAGGATCTCCTGGCCCGCGGCGACGGGGTTCACGGGGATGACCCGGTAGCCCTTCGCCTGCAGGTACTTCATCGCGAAGTAGCTCGGTCGGTTCCAGTTCGGGGAGGCGCCGACCATCGCGATCACGCGCACGTCGCGCAGGATCTCGCGGATGTAGGCGTCGTCGTAGGCGTCGTGGTTCATCGTCCGCACCATTCCGGCCGCGTCCTCGAGAGCAGCGCGTCGATGCCGATCCCGGCGTCGCGCGCCATCATGTTGCGGGCCATCACCTCGCTCGCGTAGCCGTAGGCGGCGGCGAGGTCCATCTCGACCTGCCGATGGAAGGCCTCCTTGCCGATCGCGAGCACCAGCGGCGACTTGGAGGCGACCTGCGCGGCAAGAGCGCGCGCCTCCTGCGCCAGCGCCGCCTCGGGCACGACGCGGTTGACGAGGCCGAGCTCGCGCGCCCGCGCGGCGTCGACCATGTCGCCGGTCAGCAGCATCTCCATCGCGGCCTTGCGGCCGACCGCGCGCGACAGCGCGACCATCGGCGTCGAGCAGAACAGCCCGATGTTCACGCCGGGCACGGCGAAGCGCGCGCCCTCGGCCGCGACGGCGAGGTCGCAGCTGGCGACGAGCTGGCAGCCGGCGGCGGTGGCGACGCCGTGGACGCGGGCGATCACGGGCTTGGGCAGCGTGACGATGCGCTGCATCAGGCGCGAGCAGAGGCCGAAGACGTGCTGGTAGAAGCCGTGGTCCGGGTTCGCGCGCAGCTCGCGCAGGTCGTGTCCCGCGCAGAAGCCGCGCCCGGCGCCGGCGATGACGACGACCTGGGTGCCGGCGTCGCCCGCGATCCGCTCGAGCTCCGCGAGGAGGGCCTCCATGAGGCCGACCGAGAGCGCGTTGTAGGCCTCCGGCCGGTCGAGCAGCAGCGTGGCGATCCCGTCGCCGTCCTCGCGCCGCAGGAGGGCGCGGCCACCCGTCGAGTTCTCGTCCGCCATGCGACCTCCACGGTCCCGTGACCTTGCGTGGGGCATTTGGAGTATCCTGCGGCGGCAATTCAAGGACGAAAGGAGCGCCCGTGGCCCAGCCGGCCCGCATGTCGCGCGCTGAGTTCGACGCCCTGGTCGAGGCGGAACTGCCGATCGCGGCCCGGCTCGGCTTCCGCCTCGACGAATTCGAGCATGGCCGCGCCGTGGCGCGCGCGCCCTATGCCGTCGATTTCCTGCGGCCCGGGGGCACGATCGCCGGTCCGGTCCTGATGGCGCTCGCCGACTACGCCATGTACGCGGTCACGCTCTCCATGGTCGGCCACGTGGCGCTGGCCGTCACGACCAGCCTCAACATCAACTTCCTGCGCCGGCCGGAGCCGCGCGACGTGCTGGCCGAGGGGCGCGTGCTCAAGCTCGGGAAGCGCCTGGCGGTCCTGGAGGTCACGCTCCGCTCGGAGGGGGAGGCCGCGCCCGTCGCGCATGTGACAGGGACGTATTCGCTGCCGCCGCGCTGAGCGGCCTGCGCCTGCGCGACGCCGAGGCGAGGTACTTGAGTACCGCGCGCGAAAATGCATGTCTGGCCGCATTCGCGTGTTGACGGGGCAGGGGGTGGTGCGGATACTCCGCGCCCTCGCGCCAACCCCATGGCGCGCGATCGCGCACAACCAGGGCCGACCTCCCTATGAAAACCTTCTCGATGACCACCGCCGCCGCGGCGAAGGACAAGAAGTGGATCCTCATCGACGCCGAGGGCGTCGTTCTGGGCCGCCTCGCCTCGATCGTGGCGCTTCGCCTCAAGGGCAAGCACAAGCCGGGCTTCACGCCCCATGTCGATTGCGGCGACAACGTCGTCATCATCAACGCCGCGAAGGTCCGCCTGACCGGCAACAAGATGAACGACAAGGTGTTCCACTACCACACCGGCTTCCCGGGTGGCGTGAAGGAGCGCACCCCGCGCCAGACCCTCGCCGGCAAGACGCCGCACAAGCTTGTGGTCCGCGCGGTCGAGCGCATGATGAAGAAGGACTCGCCCCTGGCGCGCGACCAGATGGGCAACCTCAAGGTCTATGCCGGCCCGGAGCATCCGCACGCCGCGCAGAACCCGACCGTCCTCGACGTCGCGAAGATGAACCCCAAGAACAAGCGGAGCGCGTGACACCATGGCCGAGAAGAACACGGGCACCACGCTGACCCGCACCCGCAGCCTCGCCGACCTCGCGATGGCGAACGCGGCCGTCGCGGCCGCGCAGGGCGCCGCCTCCGGCGAGCAGGCGCTCCCCGCGCCGCAGAAGGACGCCAAGGGCCGCGCCTACGCCACCGGCAAGCGCAAGAACGCCGTCGCCCGCGTGTGGGTGAAGGCAGGCAAGGGCCGCATCACGATCAACGGCCGCGACGCGCAGACCTACTTCGCGCGTCCGGTACTGCGCATGATCATCCAGCAGCCCTTCCTGGTCTCCGACCGCCTCAACCAGTTCGACGTGATGTGCACGGTCGTCGGCGGCGGGCTCTCGGGCCAGGCCGGCGCGGTGCGCCACGGCATCTCGAAGGCGCTGACCCTCTACGAGCCGGCGTTGCGCAAGATCCTGAAGCAGCTCGGCTTCCTGACCCGCGACAGCCGCGTGGTGGAGCGCAAGAAGTACGGCCGCGCGAAGGCGCGACGCAGCTTCCAGTTCTCGAAGCGCTGACGCGACCGAGCGTCGGCGCCCCTGGCGGGGCGCAACCAGTGGATGGGGGCGCTCCTGGCCGGAGCGCCCCCTTTCCTTTTCCGGGCACCCGCAGACGATCGACGAGGGAGACAGCACATGGGCAACGCCACGCGCACGGTTTTCATCGACGGCGAGGCCGGCACGACCGGGCTCGGCATCCGCCAGCGCCTTGAGGCGCATCCCGCCATCGCGCTGCGCTCGATCGCGCCCGAGCTGCGCAAGGATCCGGCGGCGCGCCGCGACATGATGGCCGGCGTCGACGTCGTCATCCTCTGCCTGCCGGACGACGCCGCGCGCGAGGCGGTCGCGCTCGCCGACTCCCTCGGCGCGTCCTCGCCGCGCATCATCGACGCGAGCACCGCGCATCGCACGGCGCCGGGCTGGGTCTTCGGCTTCCCGGAGCTCTCCGCCGAGCAGGCGCAGGCCGTGCGCGCGGCGCGCCGCGTCGCCAATCCCGGCTGCTACCCGACCGGCGCGATCGCGCTGCTGCGCCCCCTGGTGGACGACGGGATCCTGCCGCAGGACCACCCCGTCGCGATCAACGCGGTCAGCGGCTATTCCGGCGGCGGCAAGTCGATGATCGAGTCCTACGAGGCCGGCAAGGCGCCGGCCTTCGAGATCTACGGCCTCGGCTTCGAGCACAAGCACCTGCCCGAGCTGCAGCTCCACGCGCGGCTCTCGCGCCGGCCGATCTTCGTGCCCTCCGTCGCCAACTACCGCTGCGGCATGCTGGTGAGCGTGCCTCTGCATCTCGACGCGCTGCCCGCGCGCCCGAAGGCCAAGGACCTGCAGGCCTCGCTCGAGCGGCGCTATGCCGGCAGCCCCTGGGTCGGCGTGGTCCCCGTCGATCCCGCGACGAAGGGCTTCGACCGCCTGGAGCCGGAGGCGCTCAACGGCTCGAACCGGATGGAGCTCCGCGTCTTCGGCTCGGAGAAGCATCGCCAGGCCGTGCTCGTGGCGCGCCTCGACAACCTGGGCAAGGGCGCCTCCGGGGCGGCCGTGCAGTCGCTCGAGATGATGCTGGGCCTGGCGTGAGCGGCGCGATCGTCAGGCCCTGGCGTGGCGTCGTCCCCAGGGTCGACGCCACGGCCTGGCTCGCGCCCGGGTCGGTCGTGGTCGGCGACGTCGAGATCGGCGCCGGCTCCAGCATCTGGTTCGGCACGATCGTGCGCGGCGAAGTCAACTCCGTACGCATCGGCCGCGGCACCAACATCCAGGACGGCAGCGTCGTGCATGTCACCCGCAAGCGCTTCGGCACCGTGATCGGCGACGGCGTCCTGGTCGGGCACATGGCGATGATCCATGGCTGCACGATCGGCGACGGCGCCTTCATCGGCATGAAGGCCTGCGTGATGGATGGCGTCGTGGTCGAGCCCGGCGGCATGGTCGCCGCGGGCGCGCTGGTCACGCCGGGCAAGCGCGTCGGCGCGGGGGAGCTCTGGGCAGGGGCTCCTGCGCGCTTCCTGCGCGCTGCCAACGAGGACGAGCGGCGCAACATGGCAGAGACGCCCGTGCTCTACGCGCAGCTCGCCGCCGAGTACCGCGAGGCCGGGATCGTCTAGCCGCGGCCGGGGACGAGCCGGTCGAGGTCGGCCAGGCTGGCCGAGGCGGGCAGGGGCACCGGCTCGCGCGGCGGCAGCGCTCCGGGCTCGCGCAGGCCCGATCCGGTTACCAGCGCCACGACGGTCTCGCCGCGCGCGATGCGTCCGTCGGCGACCAGGCGGTCGATCCCCGCCGGTGCCGCTGCGCAGCTCGGCTCGGCGAAGATACCTTCCTCCGCCGCGAGCCTCAGGTGCCAGGAGCGGATCTCGTCCTCGCCGACGGAGACCGCCGCGCCATCGCTCTCGCGCAGCGCGGCGAGCGCCGCAAGCGCGTCCGGCGGCACGCCATGCTTCAGGTTGCGCGCGATCGTCTCGTGGCTCTCGTCGGCGGCGACGGCGGCGAGCTCGTCCATCGTCGACAGGCCGCGGTCCATCGCGATCTCGAGCGCGTTGAAGGTCGTGGTCTGCACGCTCGCCATGCGCGGCAGCCGGTCGATCGCGCCGATGCGCCTGAGGTCGAGGAAGCCGCGCCAGATGCCCGCCAGGGTGCCGCCGCCGCCGACCGGCACGACGAACCAGTCGGGTGCGCGGCCGAGCTGGGCAACGGTCTCGAACGCGATGGTCTTCGGGCCCTCGGACTGCCAGGGCGAGAGCGCGGCGATCGTGCTGGCCTGGAACCAGCTGTCGTCGAGCGCGCGCAGCAGGCGCTCGATCCCCTCGAAGGTCGTGTCGACGGCGGCGACCGTGGCGCCGAAGGCGAGCATCGGCTTCAGGCGCTCGGCCGGCGTTCCCTTCGGCATGAGGATGAGGCAGGGCAGGCTGGCGCGCGCGCTGTAGGCGGCGCAGGCGAGGCCGACGCTTCCCGTGGACGCGACGGCGATGCGCCGCGCGCCGATCGCGCGGGCATGGGTCATGGCGAGGGAGATCGCGCGGTCCTTCTGCGATCCCGTCGGGTTGGCGCCCTCGTTCTTCCACCAGACCCGCGCGCCGCGGTCGCGTGCGGCGGGAAGGAGCGGCGTCCCGCCCTCGCCGAGGGTGACGGGCTCGACGCCCGCGGGCAGCGGCAGCAGCGCCGCGTAGTCCCAGACGCGACCGGGCTGGCGCGGCCAGGACGCGGGCGCGTCGTAGGAGAAGCCGAGCGTGCCGCCGCAGGCGGCGCAGCGCGTGGCGGCGATGCGGGGCGAGGGCGCGCCGCAGGCGCGGCAGGCGATGCGGAAATGCGCTGTCATGCCCGGATCATAGCGGCGATGGCGTCCAGGTGCCGCATGGCACGAAGACCTCGCCGCCCATCCCGAGCTTGAAGCGCGCGAGGCCGGCGGAGCGCTCCGTGTCCACCTGCCCGAGATCGGCGCGCGTTGCTCCAGCCTCCTGCAGCGCCAACAGGCCGCGCCAGGCGAGCAGGGTGCCGGCATGCACGGTGCGTCCATCGGGCTCGGCGGCGGCGGCGACATAGGTCGCGGTCGGCCCGTGGCGCAGGAACAGCGCCGCCGCGACGGTCTGGCGCTTCATCTCCGCGACGCAGAGGAAGACGTCGCGGCGCGCGCTCGCGGCGGCGAGGTCCATGACGAAGTCGGCGGGCAGGCCGCGGAACCCGCGCGCCTTCATCGCCCGCGCATGCGCGCCGGCGAGCCAGGAAAGCGAGGCGCCGCCGCGCGCGATGTCGACGCGCAATCCCGAGCGCTCCGCCTTCGCGAGGCGGTTGCGCCACTTACCCGAGAGGCGTGCGCGCAGCGAGGCCGCGTCGCCGGCCAGCGCCACCTCGACCGAGCTGGCCGGCGTCATGACGCGGCGCAGGCCGCAGCCGCGAAGCGCCTCCGTGGACTCGGCGCCATCGGCGATCTCCGGCGCGACGACGAGCGCATGCGGCCAGGGCCGGCGCAGGGCGCGGATCGACGCCGCGAGCGGCCCGGGCGCGATGGCGTCGCGGCCACCGGCGAAGGCGACGGGCCCGCGCAGCGCGGCGGTGAAGAGGCGAAGGCCCGCGAAGCGTCGCGTCGAGGCCTGCACGCCGCATGCGATGCGACCGCCATCGTCCTCGACGAGGAGGCGGCGCGGCTCGCGGCCGCGGCGCGCGAGCGCGGTGCCATAGGCCGGGGATTGCTGCAGCGGGACGAACTCGGCGGCCTGCAGCGCCAGCGCCCAGAGATCCGCGTCGACCTCGCGGACCCGCGTCATCGCGCGAGGTAGAGGACGAGGTCGATGGCCGCGCCGAGCGCGACCACCGGCACGCCGTAGCGCAGCGCGATCACCAGCCCCACCCAGGCGGTCGGGCGGGGCGGCGGGATCTCCAGGCCGCGTATCCTCAAGCGGCCTGGCGCGCCGGCAGCAGCGCCTCCGCGATCTGCACCGCGTTGAGCGCCGCGCCCTTGAGCAGCTGGTCGCCGGCGAGGAAGAGGTCGATGCCGCGCTCGCCGAAGACGAGGCTCTGGCGGATGCGGCCGACCTCGACGTCGTACTTCCCGGTCGCCGTCATCGGCAGCGGGTAGAGGCGATTGGCGGGGTCGTCGACGAGCTTCACGCCGGGGGCGCCGGCCAGGACCGCGCGCGCGGCGTCGGGCGACGCCGGGCGGTCGAACTCGATCGTCACGGCCTCGCAATGCACGCGCATCGTCGGGATGCGGACGGCGGTGCAGCTCGCGGAGAGGTCGGGAAGCCCCATGATCTTCCGGCTCTCCCACACGACCTTCATCTCCTCCTTCGTGTAGCCGTTGTCCTGGAAGGCGTCGATGTGGGGGATGACGTTGAAGGGGATCGGGTACTGGAAGACCTTGCTGGCGGGCCGGCCGCCGGCGAGCACGGTCCTGGTGCCCTCCATGAGCTCCTCCATGCCCTCCGCGCCGGCGCCGGACGTCGCCTGGTAGCTAGAGACGATCACGCGCCGCAGGCCGAACGCCTTGTGCAGGGGCCACAGCGCCACGACGAGCACGGCCGTGGTGCAGTTCGGGTTGGCGATCAGGCGATGGCCGCGCGCGGCCTCGGGGTTGATCTCCGGCACGACGAGCGGGACGGCCGGGTCGTAGCGCCAGGCGCTGGAGTTGTCGATCACGACCGAGCCCTGCGCCGCGACGCGCTGCGCCCATTCCTTGGAGAAGTCGCCGGAGACGGCCATGAGCACGACGTCGCAGCCGGCGGTCGCCTCGAGGGAGAAGGGCCTGGCGGCGATCTCGCCCCACGGCGTGGGAAGCCTGCGGTCGGCGCTGCGCGCGGAGGCGAGCAGCCGGAGTTCCCTGACGGGATAGCCGCGGTCGTGGAGGACGTTCACCATCTCGGTGCCGACCGCGCCGGTCGCGCCGATGACTGCGACGACCTGGCCTGACGGATCGAAGCTGGACATGACTGTGTTTCCCTGGTGCTGGCGGCGAGGCGCCGCCCTTGGTGTGCGTATGTCGGGAACTGGCTTCAGGCGCGTCGTGCGACGAAGCTGCCCGGCGCGTCCTCGATCGGTTTGAGCGGGCCCGCGGCGGGATCGCGCGGCTGCGTCTGACCGCCGGAGAAGTCGCTCGCCCAGCGATGCCATTCGGGCCACCACGACCCGTCGTGCTGGCGCGCGCCCTCGAGCCATGCCTCGGGCGTCCTGGCCTTCTTCTCGTTCGTCCAGTAGCCGTACTTGCCGGCGGCCGGCGGGTTCACGACGCCGGCGATGTGGCCCGACGCGGCGAGCACGAAGCGCACGGGCCCGCGATAGAGCCGCGTGGCCGCGAAGGTCGACTTCCACGGCGCGATGTGGTCCTCGCGCGTCGAGAGCAGGAAGCTCGGCGTGCGGATGCGCGTGAGGTCGATCCTGGTGCCGAGCAGCTCGATGTCGCCCGTCGCCAGCCTGTTCTCCTGGTACATCGCGCGCAGGTAGAAGGAATGCATCGCCGCCGGCATGCGCGTGGAATCGGAGTTCCAGTAGAGCAGGTCGAAGGGGAAGGGGTCCTTGCCGAGCAGGTAGTTGTTGACCACGAAGCTCCAGATCAGGTCGTTGGCGCGGAGCATGTTGAACGTGGTCGCCATGTCGGCGCCCTCGAGGTAGCCCTTCTCGTTCATGCGTTCCTCGAGCGCCGCGAGCTGCTCCTCGTCGATGAACACGCCGAGCTCCCCCGCCTCGGTGAAGTCGACCATGGTCGTGAGGAACGTCGCCGAGGCGATCCTGTCCTCGCGGCCCGCCGCGGCGAGGTGGGCGAGGGTGCAGGCGAGCAGCGTGCCGCCGAGGCAGTAGCCGATGACGTTGCAGTCCTTCTCGCCGGTCTGGCGCTCGATCGCGTCCAGCGCCGCGAGCGGCCCCTCGACCATGTAGTCCTCGAAGGCCTTGCCGGAGAGTTCCTCGTCCGGGTTCACCCACGACACGACGAAGACGGTGTGCCCCTGCGACACCGCCCAGCGGATGAAGGAATTCTTCTCGCGCAGGTCGAGGATGTAGAACTTGTTGATCCATGGCGGGATGACCAGGAGCGGCCGCTTCGCGACCGTGGGCGTCGTCGGCGCGTACTGGATCAGCTGCATCAGCGGCGTCTGGAAGACGACCTTGCCCGGAGTGACGGCGATGTTCGTGCCGACCTTGAAGGCGGTGTCGTCGGTCATGCGGATCATGAGCCGGCCATCGCCGCGCTCGAGGTCGCCGAGCAGGTTCTGCAGGCCCTTGACCAGGTTCTCGCCGCCGCTCTCGAGCGTCGCGCGCACCACCTCGGGGTTGGTCACCGCGAAGTTCGAGGGCGCGATCGCGTCGACGAACTGCCGCGTGTAGAAGTCGACCTTCCTCGCCGTCTTGTCGTCTAGGCCCTCGGTGTTCCTGACGACGCCCTGCATCCAGCGCGCGGCGAGCAGGTAGGACTGCTTGATGTAGTCGAAGACGTAGCTGTCGTCCCAGGCCGTGTCCTTGAAGCGGCGGTCCTCGGCCGCGGGCGCGATGACGGGCTGCGCGGGCTGGCCGAGCATGCGGCGCGTCGTGCTCTGCCAGAGCGCCATGTAGTCCTGCCACAGCGAGAGCTGCGCCTGGACGAGCTGCGCCGGGTTGGCCATCAGCCGCGCCGTCATGTCCAAGAAGGCCTGCCCGACATTCATGGGATCGGCCATCCCCATCCCAGGCTTCTGGGACTGCCGCCGCAGGAACTCGGCGACGAGCTTCTGGCTGCGCTCGGCGATATGTCCCATCGTGCGCGCGAGCTCGACGGGATCGGGGATCTTCACGTCGGGGTTCGCCTGGCTGGCGCCCGGCTTCTCGCCCCCGGGGGCGCGCGTTCCCTTTTCCTTCGCCATGGCAGATCTTCCTGGTCCAGCGCGTCTCGGGGCGAGGCTGTGTCGGCGCGGCATGGCGCGTGACGCTCGCTCGCGCCTTACTTATAAGAAGCCCGGTTCGACTCCTAGGGGCAATTCGCGTGTCCTTTCATCGGGTTTTCCGGCGTGGCCCGCTCCTGCGCTCCGCCGCTGCCGCCGCGGCGCTGGTCGCCGCCCTCGCGGGCTGCGCCCCTGAGAGCGGCGAGCCGGACTGGATCGACCGCCTCTCCGGCCTCTCGCGCGAGGGCAAGCCCTTCCCCCAGCCGCCCGCCGTCGAGGGCAGGCCCTATCCCAACCTTGCCTCCGTGCCGACGCGCGCGCCGCGCCCCGTCCTGGCCGCCCGCGACGCCGAGATCGCCGCCCTCGATGCCGACCGGCGCGCTGCCGAGCAGCGGCGCGAGGCCCTTGCCGAGGGTCGCCCGGCCGGCCCCGGGCGCTCCGCCACGGGCAGTCCACTGGGCACGGTCGTCCCCGACGAGATCGGGGCCTTCTCGCGCGAGGACGAGGAGGTGCTGCGCCGCGCGGCCGGCCTCGCCGCGCAGGGGGCGGGGAGGCGGATCCGGCTGGCCGGGGAGGCGCGCGCCGCGCTCGCCACGGCGGACCGCCTGTCGCGGCTCGGGGTCGATCGCGGCCGCATCGACCTGCTGCCCAGCCCGGAGATGCGCGGCGAGCGCAAGGCGGTGGAGATCAGTGTGGCGGGCGGCGCCCCGGGACGCTAGAAACCGGCGCCCCCGGAGGTCCAAAGCGATGTCGAACTCGGATTTCTACAGGATCCGGCGCCTGCCGCCCTACGTCTTCGCCGAGGTCAACGCGATGAAGGCGCGCGCGCGCCTCGCGGGCGAGGACATCATCGACCTCGGCATGGGCAACCCGGACCAGCCGACTCCGCCGCACATCGTCGCCAAGCTGGTCGAGACCGCGCAGGACCCGCGCGCGCACCGCTACTCCGTCTCGAAGGGAATCCCCGGGCTGCGCCGCGCCCATGCGGCCTATTACGCCCGCCGCTTCGGCGTCGAGCTCGACCCGGAGACCGAGACGATCGTCACGCTCGGCTCGAAGGAAGGGCTCGCCAACCTCGCCCAGGCGATCACGAGCCCGGGCGACGTCATCCTCGTCCCGAACCCGAGCTACCCGATCCATCCCTACGGCTTCATCATGGCCGGGGCGTCGATCCGCCACCTGCCGATCGGCGAGGGCGAGGACTTCCTCGCCAACCTGCGCCGCGCCGTGAAGCACGCGGTGCCGACGCCGCTGGCGCTCGTGCTGTGCTTCCCCTCGAACCCGACCGCGCAGGTCGTCGACCTCGGGCTCTACGCCGAGATCGTCGATTTCTGCCGCTTCCACAAGATCTGGATCCTCTCCGACCTCGCCTATTCGGAGATCTACTTCGACGACGCGCCGCCGCCCTCGATCCTGCAGGTGCCGGGCGCGCGCGACATCGCCATCGAGTTCACCTCGATGAGCAAGACCTACTCGATGCCCGGATGGCGCGTCGGCTTCGCGGCCGGCAACCGGACGCTCGTCGGCGCGCTGTCGCGCATCAAGAGCTACCTCGACTACGGCGCCTTCACGCCCGTGCAGGTCGCGGCGGTTGCCGCCCTGAATGGCCCGCAGGATTGCGTGCGCGAGGTGCGCGAGCTCTATCGCCAGCGCCGCGACGCGCTGATCCAGGGCCTCGCCGCCGCCGGCTGGAACGTGCCGAGCCCGCCCGCCTCGATGTTCGCCTGGGCGCCGATCCCACCGCGCTACCGCGAGCTCGGGTCGCTCGGGTTCTCGAAGCTGCTGCTGAGCAAGGCCGGCGTCGCCGTCAGCCCCGGCATCGGCTTCGGCGAGTACGGCGACGGCCATGTGCGCCTCGCGCTGGTGGAGAACGTCCAGCGCATCCGCCAGGCGACGCGCAACGTGAAGGCCTTCCTGCAGGGTGAGGACGCGCTGCCCGAGCCGCCGACGCAGAAGAACTCCAGCATGGCGGGCGCATCGTGAGCGCGCCGCTCAGGATCGCTGTCGCCGGGCTCGGCACCGTCGGCGGCGGCGTGCTCGCGCTGCTCGCCGCGAATGGCGACGCGATCGCGGCGCGCTGCGGGCGCCGCATCTCGGTCGTCGCCGTCAGCGCGCGCGCCCGCGGCAAGGACCGCGGCGTCGACCTCTCCGGCGTCGCCTGGCACGACGATCCCGTCGCCATGGCGGAGCAGGCGGATTGCGACGTCGTCGTCGAGCTCGTGGGCGGCGCCGAAGGCGTCGCGCGCCGCATGGTCGAGGCCGCGATAGCGCGTGGCCGCGCCGTCGTCACCGCGAACAAGGCGCTTCTGGCCCATTCGGGCGCCGCGCTCGCCCGCGCCGCGGAGGCCAGGGGCGTCGTCCTCGCCTACGAGGCGTCGGTGGCAGGAGGCATCCCGGTCATCAAGACGCTGCGCGAGGGGCTGGCGGGCAACCAGGTCCGGCGCGTCTACGGGATCCTCAACGGGACCTGCAACTACATCCTGACCCAGATGCGCCGCACGGGCCGCCCCTTCGCCGACGTGCTCGCAGACGCGCAGCGCCTCGGCTACGCGGAGGCGGATCCGGGCTTCGACATCGACGGCGTCGACGCGGCGCACAAGCTCGCCGTGCTCTCGGCCGTCGCCTTCGGCACCGAGACCGACATCGCGGGCGTGCATGTCGAGGGCATCCGCCTCGTGGGCGCGCTCGACATCGGCTTCGCCGGCGAGCTCGGCTACCGCATCAAGCTCCTCGGCATCGCGCGCATGACGGAGCATGGCCTCGAGCAGCGCGTCCATCCCTGCATGGTGCCGCTCGAGACGCCGATCGCGCATGTCGAGGACGTGTTCAACGCCGTCGTGGTCGAGGGCGACTTCGTCGGCCGCGTGGTCAGCGAAGGGCGCGGGGCGGGCGCCGGCCCCACCGCCTCCGCGGTGGTCGCGGACCTCATGGACATCGCGCGCGGCCGCTCGCCGATGACCTTCGGCGTGCCGGCGTCGCGCCTCGTGCGCGCGCAGGCCGCGCCGATGGACCGCCATCGCGGCGCCTACTACATCCGCCTGATGGTGCGCGACCGGCCCGGCGTGATCGCCGACGTGACCGCCGCGCTGCGCGACCAGAGCGTGAGCCTCGAATCGATGCTGCAGCGCGGCCGCAGCCCCGACGAGGGCGTCCCGGTCGTCCTCACCACCCACGAGACGGAGGAGGCCTCGATGCGGCGCGCGCTCGCCCGCATCCAGGCGCTCGACACCGTGCTCGAGCCGCCGCGCCTCATCCGCATAGAGGCGCCCTGAGCCGGCACGCGGAAGGGCGCTATACTCGCATCCCGCCGAGTCTCCGGCGACGCTGCCTCACGAAGGACAGGACCATGGCCGACAAGACCGCGCTCGACCGCAACCTTGCCCTCGAGGTCGTCCGCGTCACCGAGGCGGCGGCGCTCTCCGCCTCGCGGCTGATGGGGCGCGGCGACGAGAAGGCCGCCGACCAGGCGGCGGTCGACGCGATGCGGCGCGCGCTCAACTCGCTCGCGATCGAGGGCGTCGTCGTGATCGGCGAGGGCGAGCGCGACGAGGCGCCGATGCTCTACATCGGCGAGAAGGTCGGCCTCGGCGGCGGGCCGCGCGTCGACATCGCCCTCGACCCGCTCGAGGGCACGACGCTCACCGCCAAGGGCGGGCCGAACGCGCTCGCCGTCATCGCGATGGCGGAGGCCGGCGGCTTCCTCAACGCGCCGGACGTCTACATGGACAAGCTCGCCGTCGGCGGCGGGTTGCCGGACCACCTCGTCGACATCGACGCCTCGCCGGCGGAGAACCTGAAGGCCCTGGCGAAGGCGACGAAGCGCGACGTCGCCGACCTCGTCGTCTGCATCCTCGACCGCCCGCGCCATGTCGAGCAGGTCAGGAAGGTCCGCGAGGCGGGTGCTCGCATCATGCTGATCTCGGACGGCGACGTGTCGGGCGTCATCGCGACGGCGCTGCCGGAGTCGGGCGTCGACATGTACATGGGCTCGGGCGGCGCTCCGGAGGGCGTGCTCGCCGCGGCGGCGCTGCGCTGCATCGGCGGCCAGTTCCAGGGGCGCCTTCTTTTCCGCAACGACGACGAGCGCGGCCGCGCGCGCCGCCTCGGCATCGTCGACCTCGACCGCAAGTACGACCTGCTGGAGCTCGCCAGGGGCGACGTGATGTTCGCCGCGACCGGCGTGACGGATGGCTCGCTGCTGCGCGGCGTGCGCCACTTCGCGGGGGGCGCGTCGACGCACTCGATCATCATGCGCTCGAAGACCGGCACGGTGCGCAGGATCGAGGCGACGCACAACCTCGCGCGCAAGCCGATGGACTTCTGACATGGAGGGCGGGGCCCGCGCGGCGCCCGCTTTCCTCGGGGTCGAGCATTCGGCGACGGGCCGGCGCTGGGAGGCGCGGCTCGCCGACGACCGTCCCGCGCTCGCGATCGCCCAGTCGGCCGGAATTCCCGAGCCCGTGGCGCGCGTGCTCGCCGGGCGCGGCGTCGCACCGGAGGAGGCCCAGCGCTTCCTCGCCCCGAAGCTGCGCGACCTCCTGCCGGATCCATCGAGCCTGCGCGACATGGACGCGGCGGCGACGCGGATCTGCGACGCGATCGCCGCGGGCGAGCGCATCGCCATCTTCGGCGACTACGACGTCGATGGCGCGACGTCCTCCGCGCTGCTGGCCGACGTGCTTGGCGAACTCGGCGCGCCGCCGCGCATCTACATCCCCGACCGCATGAAGGAGGGCTACGGCCCTAACGCGACGGCCATGCGCCTGCTGGCCGGGGAGGGCGTGCGGGTGGTGGTGACGGTGGATTGCGGGACGCTCGCCTTCGCGCCGCTGGAGGCCGCCCGCGAGGCGGGCCTCGAGGTGATCGTGGTCGACCACCACGCGGCCGAGCCGCGCCTGCCCGCGGCGCTCGCCGTGGTGAACCCGAACCGGCTCGACGAGCCGCCGGGGCAGGGGCACCTCGCCGCGGTCGGCGTCGCCTTCCTGCTCGCCGTCGCGGTCGTCCGCGAGATGCGGCGTCGCGGCGCCTTCCGCGAACGGCCGGAGCCCGACCTGCTCGCGCATCTCGACGTGGTGGCGCTCGGCACGGTCTGCGACGTGGTGCCGCTGCGCGGTCTCAACCGCGCCTTCGTGCGCCAGGGCCTGGCCGTGATGGCGCGGCGCGGCCGGCCCGGGCTGGCGGCGCTCGCGGACGTCGCCGGCATGAACCAGGCGCCGGGCGCCTACCATCTCGGCTTCGTCCTCGGCCCGCGGGTCAACGCGGGCGGCCGGGTGGGCGAGGCGGATCTCGGCGTTCGCTTGCTGACCTGCGCGGATCCCGGCGAGGCGGCCGAACTCGCGCGCCGGCTGGACGGGTTCAACCGCGAGCGCCAGGCCATCGAGCAGGCCGTCCTGTCGGAGGCGATGGCCCAGGTCGAGGGGCAGGGTGGCGGCGGGCGCTTCATCCTCGCCGCGGGAGAGGGCTGGCATCCCGGCGTGGTCGGCATCGTCGCGGCGCGGCTGGCGGAGAAATTCGCGGCGCCGGCGGCGGTGGTTGCGCTCGATCGCGGGCGAGGGCGGGGGTCCGGCCGCTCGGCCGCCGGGTTCGACCTCGGCGCCGCGGTGATCGCCGCGCGGCTCGAGGGCATTCTCGTCGATGGCGGTGGCCACAGGCAGGCCGCCGGCTTCACCGTCGAGCAGCATCGCCTCGACGACCTGCGCGCCTTCCTCTCGGCCCGCGTCGCCGAGGCACCGGCTGGTCCATCGGAGCGGGCGCTGCTCGTCGACGCGGCGATCGCGCCCCGCGGGGCGACCTTCGAGTTCGCGGAACTCCTCGAGCAGGCCGGCCCCTATGGCTCGGGCCATCCCTCGCCATGCCTCGCGCTGGCGGCGATGAGCGTCGTCCAGGCGGACATCGTGGGTGCCAAGCACGTCCGCTGCACGCTAGTCGACGCGTCGGGCGCGCGGGTGCGGGCCATCGCCTTCCGCGCGGTGGACACGCAGCTTCAGGCGCTGCTGATGGATCGCAGCGGGCCGCCCGTGCATCTCGCGGGACAGCTCCGGGCGGATACCTGGAACGGGATGCGGCGCGCGCAGTTCGAGATCAGGGATGCCGCGCGGGCCTGATCACTCCTCGGCGGCGGATTCGCGCGGGACGCGGCGGAATCGCGGGTCGCTGGTGAGGACGGCGGCTGCGAAGGTGCGCGCCGAGGTCGCGTCGCCGACGCGGCGCAGGCGCACATGGGGGACGCCGTTCGGGTCGTCGAAGAGGAACTCCACCCGCCATTGCGTCTTCTCGCGGTTCGCCTCGACGAGGACGTCGCCGATGGCGAGCTGGGTCTCCTGCTTGCGGAACATGGACATGCGATGGCGCGCTCGGATGCTGGAATGGCCGGGATCATGCACCGCGCCGTCGCGCGAGGCCACCCGGAACTTCCCCGCGCGGTCCCGGTCAGCCCGCCCGGCGATTGGCCTGCGGGTTGCGCAGCTCGGCCATCACGGTCTCCGCGGCGTCGCGCCCGGTCGACTCGAAGAAGTCGATCGCCGCGCGGAGCTCCGCGGGATCGACCTGCTTGTCGTCGGGACGGGCCTGGCGGACGAGCAGGAAGATCGTCGCGAAGTGCCACTTCTCCATGCCGATCGACGCGCAGGCGACCGCGAGGGCGCGGCCGCCCGCCTCGTAGAGGACCCGGCGCGCGACGCAGGGCGAAAGCCCGGTCAGGCGCATGAACAGCGCCTCGAAGAGGCAGACCTCGCCGCCGCGCAGGAGCGCGAGCAGCGTCCCGACCTCGTCGCCGCGGCAGGCGAGGCTTTCCGCCATCCTGCGGACCGCGGAAGGCGGCGCGTTGCGCTCCTCGCGCTGCAGCGCGGCGAGGCTCTTGCGGATCGCGGCGTCGACCAGCGCCGGCTCTATCGCGAAGCTGCGCAGGATCTCGCGCCGCAACCCCTCCGAGACGAAGCCGAGCAGGCGCGCCGCGAGCCCGGGGTCGAGGTCCCAGCGCGCGACCAGCGGCCCGTGGAGGCGTTCGTCGCGGCTCGCCCGCGCCACGAGGTTCTGCATGCTGTCGTAGGGGATCCTCGCGCTCTGGTTCTCCAGCAGGACCCGCGCGACATCGTCCTCCCCGGCCGAGACGAGGACGCGGCAGACGTCCTCGGAGATGTCGCGCCGCATCGCGATCGCCAGGCGGTGGCGGAAGGTGCGGTGCTGCGCCACCTCGATCAGGTCGGCGTCGCGCAGCACGGGGCTTTCCCGCAGCAGCGGCCTCGCGATCGCGGCGTCGTCGTGGACGAGGCGCAGCACCAGCTCCAGCGGCGCGTCGGCCCGGGTGGCGAGGGTCTCTGCGACCCGGCGGCGCAGCGCCGCGTCGGCGTCGCGCACGATGTCGAGCGCGACCTGCGTGACGATCCGCCTGTCGTTCTCGCTGCGGAACGCCTGGGGGCGA
>Ga0169931_10002252_pt1 | contig 31551 bp, 37 predicted proteins | sample Kivu_15m_20L_FD_129675 | JGI IMG/M metagenome (GOLD analysis project Ga0169931, IMG submission 129675) | Freshwater microbial communities from Lake Kivu, Western Province, Rwanda to study Microbial Dark Matter (Phase II) - Kivu_15m_20L... | ecosystem: Environmental > Aquatic > Freshwater > Lake...
TCGCAAGAAAAGCCGTAAGCACGGCTTTCGCCACCGTATGTCCACTCGTGCCGGCCGCGCCATTTTGAAGGCTCGTCGTGCCAAGGGTCGCCACCGCCTCAGCCATTGATCGGTCGTATCCATACACGCTCGGCCTTTGAGCGGGTTCGCCGCGATGGGGTCCGTGTTCGGTCCGCTGTGTTGTCTTGCACCATGCTTCTCGATGAAAATTGCCAGCAGCCCCACGTGGGCTATGCCCTTGGGCGCAAAATCGGCTCTGGCGTGCGTCGCAACCGACTCCGGCGTCAACTTCGTGAACTTGTGAAGTCCCACCATGACGATCTACGGCCCGGCTGGTACGTGATGGGTGCATCTCCTAAAGCAACCGCCCTATCGTTTAGTGAGTTGTCTCAAGAGATGGACTCGCTTGTGCGGAAATGCACAAAAGTGGGTGCCCGATGAAGCGATTGTTGCTTGCGGGCATCTCCTTCTATCAAAAAGGTCGTGAGGGTCGTCCCTCCCCCTGTCGTTTTTGGCCTAGCTGCTCGCACTATGCAGCAGAAGCCATCGAAATCCACGGATCTGCAAAAGGTTCGTGGCTCACACTGCGTCGACTTGCCCGCTGCCGGCCATTTGGCCCATCAGGCGTTGACCCAGTTCCACCCGTAGTTGTCCGCGACGTTTCCGTCGCTCAGGAAATGTAGGAAGACCCACCATGTTTCAAGCCGCCGCCTGGCTGATCGCCACCTTCTATGAATGGATTAACAGCTACGCGATCGCAATTTCACTCGTTGCGGTCGCTGTCATGTTGCTCATCACCCCGCTCACCTTGAAAAGCACCAAGGGCATGCTCGAGATGCAGCGCCTGCAACCAGAGATGCGCCGCATTCAAAACCAATACCGCGGTGATCGTCAACAGATGAACCAAGAGATGATGAAGCTCTATCAAGAGCACAAGGTCAACCCTCTTGCATCGTGTTTGCCACTTCTTGCGCAGATGCCGATCTTCATCATCATGTTCCGCGTGCTCAGCAGCCTTGGTCGTATGGGCGATGACGGAACATTGAATCCTGGATACATCTCCAAAGATTCAACGCTGTATAAAGACCTCGACCAGGCAACAGAGATGGTGTCGTTTGGTTTGAACCTTGCAATCACACCCGCGAAGGCGATGAGTCAAGATTTTGCAACAGGCATTTGGTACGCGCTTCTCATCATCGTTTTGGGGGCATTGTTCTTCGTGCAACAACGCATGGTCGCAAGCCGCGTGACAAGCCCGACAATGTCGCCGGTTCAGGCCAAGATCATGCAGTACTTGCCTGTTGTTTTCGCGATTTTCCAGGTGTTTTTGCCCACCAGCCTCGTGTTTTATTACATCACGCAGGCGATTGTGCGCATCATTCAGCAGTACTACATCACGCGCCGGTTCTATGGCGGTGAAAACTCCATTGGTCGTCAAGCACAGGCCGCGAGCGTGAAAGCGCGCGAGATGAAAGATGACGACAAGAACCAAGAGATCAAGGCGAAGAAAAAGGATGACTATCCTGATGCGCCAACGATTCAAAGCAAGCGCATCACAGCGCCAAAAAATCGACCCACTCCTAGTGGCAAGCCGGCGAGACCTGGTGCTCGTGCAGTTCCGCCGAGCAAACGCAACAAATAACACTCGTACCCCTGTGTGATCTGGCCGTTGGTCAATCACACTTCGACATAAGGCATACATCATCATGCGATCTGTAGAAACAACCGGAAAAACAATTGAAGACGCAAAGCGCGAAGCACTTGACCAGCTTGGTGTCGCAGAAGACGATGCGGAGTTTGAAGTGCTCGATGAGCCCTCAGCGGGACTCTTTGGACGCGTACGTGGCGAAGCTCGCGTGCGTGCGTGGGTGCGTCCGACTACCCCACGCGGTAAGACCGAGCGCAACGACCGCCGCCGCTCATCGAACACACGTTCGGGAGGTGACCGTAATGGCCGTAGCGATCGCAACGGAAGTGGTGGTCGCGATGGCCGCAATGGCGAGCGCTCCGAGCGTCGTGATCGCCCTGCCCGAGCTCCGCGCGCAGAGCGTCCCGAGCGTGACGATGAAGACCGTGCACCACGCGAGCCAGTTGATCCCAATTTGGTGACTGAGGCAGCATCAGAATTCTTGAAGGGCCTTGTCACCGCGTTTGGCGTGACCGCTGATGTGTCGATTGAGCGCACAGACGACGAAATCGACGCACGTGTCGATGGAGAAGAACTTGGTCTCATGGTCGGACCACGTGGTTCCACGCTTCTTGCGATTCAAGATCTCACCCGGGTTGCTAGTCAGCGTCGTCTCGGAGATCAGGAAACCCGTTTGCGGGTTGACATTGCGGGCTACCGCGAGCGTCGCCGCGAAGCATTGTCACGCTTTGCGTTGAAGGTTGCTGAAGATGTGAAAGAAACCGGTGAAAGCCGCGTTCTTGAGCCGATGCCCTCTGCAGACCGCAAGGTTGTGCACGACACATTGATGGAAGTCCACGGTGTGCAGACTCGCTCTGAGGGCGAAGAGCCACGCCGACGCATCGTCGTGGAACCCGCCGACGCCTGAACCGGCGAACCCTATAGTGGCGGCCGTGAACTACTCAGTTCGCTACTGATATGACACAGCCTGGCGATTTCGACGCGCTTGTCGAGGTATTGACCCGTGCCCAGCGCCTGGGAACCCTGGGTGATCGACCTATCGATGAGGTCATTGACCATGCTCGTTGCTTTGTGGCGGGGCTTGTGGGGGTGACCGGTCGCGTTCTTGACATGGGAACAGGAGCAGGGGTGCCGGGGCTGGTGATTGCGATGGACCGTCCCGATCTGGAATTGGTCTTGGTGGACCGCCGAGCGACCCGGATGGATGAGTTGTCGCGAGCGGTGATTTCTCTGGGGCTCACTGAGAGGGTCACAGTAATGACCATGGACGTTGAGACCCTCGCTCGAGACGAGAATTTTGTGGGAGAGTGTGATGCCGTCGTCTCCCGCGGCTTTGGACCTCCAGAGGTGACCCTGCGCGCCGCTCGCCCCTTTCTAAAAAACGGAGGTCGCTGTGTGGTGTCGGAACCCCCGCGTCGGGATCCCGGCCGGTGGCCCAAGACCCTTCTTCCGGAGCTGGGATTCTCTGAACCGCAGTATTTGCAAGGAATTGCAATGTTCCACGTGGAACAATTGCCGTCCTAGAAACCTCCAGATGTTCCACGTGGAACATTTTGGTACGAAGATATCCACAGTTTGCGCACACCGAACAGATACGATGTCGCCGTATGACCGCCACCGTGATTGCCATTTCCCTCCAAAAGGGAGGCGTCGGGAAGACCACCACCGCCATCAATTTGGGCGCTGCCCTTGCCGAGTTGGGATTCCGGACCCTCATCATCGACCTTGACCCCCAAGGCAATGCTTCCTCAGGACTAGGGATTCACCCACCTGAAGATGCTCCGACCATTGCTGAAGTGCTGCGTCAGGAAGAAACGCTGGAGAACATCATTGAGCCCACTGCGGAAAAGAACCTCTTTGTTGCCCCAGCTCCCGCGCTCCAAGAACTGGCGGAAGTAGAGGCAATGTTGGTTGGCGAGATGTTCCCCACCCCGCGTCTGCGGGAAGCAATCAACGTGGTGGCAGGAGAATGGGATTACGTCTTGCTCGACTGCCCGCCCACTCTTGGTCGTCTGACGGTCAATGCGTTCATGGCCGCCGACACCGTATTGGCTCCGGTTCAAACGCATTATTTCGCACTTGAAGGCCTCAGGGACTTGAGTGAAGTGATCAATCAGGTTCGCCAGGCTCTGAATCCCAAGATTGAGATTGGTCATTATTTATTGACGATGGCCGAATCAAATAAAAAGCTGTCTTCTGAAGTGGAGGCTGAATTACGGGCAGCCTTTGGTAAAAAAGTGTTTAAAGCAGTGATCCCGTACAACGTGAAGTTGGCGGAAGCCCCATCGATGGAAATGTCGGTACTCAAACACGCCAGTTCGTCAAAGGGCGCTAAGGCGTATCGAGATGTAGCAAAGGAGTTGACTAATGGCCGAACGCCGCAAGCTCGGTAGAGGATTGTCGACCCTCATCCCTACGGGTGCACCGCCGGCAGAGACCCCGCCAGCACCTGCTGCAAAGCCACCCTCCTCAACTAGTCAGTTGCCAGCAACCACTAAGTCCCCTCCACCTTCTCGCCAAGTCTCACCCTCTGATTCACCGTTACCTGACTCAGCATTGCGCGAGGTGCCCGTTGGTTCGATCGAACCCAATCCGCATCAGCCCCGCGTCCACTTTGATGAAGACTCACTGAAGGAACTTGCTGCCTCGATCAAAGAGATCGGTGTGTTGCAACCACTTCTTGTTCGGGAAGTCACGCCTGGGAAATATCAGCTCATCGCAGGTGAACGCAGATGGCGGGCAGCCCAACGCGCAAAGTTGTCGATGGTGCCTGTTGTGGTGCGTGAGGTCACCGAACTTGATTCCGTGGAACAAGCTCTTGTTGAGAACTTGCATCGCCAAGATCTCACTGCCTTGGAAGAAGCGTCGGCGTATCAACAACTGGCCGAAGACTTTGGGCTTACTCATGAAATGGTGGCAAAGCGTGTAGGCAAGAGCCGATCCGCAGTCACAAATGCACTAAGGCTTTTGACGTTGCCCGCTGCTGTTCAGGGATATCTCGCAGATGGTCGATTAAGCGCAGGTCATGCCAAAGCACTCTTGTCATGTGACGACAACAAGTTGATGGAGCAGTTCGCCGCCGATGCCGTGACGGGTGATTGGTCGGTGCGCGCCACTGAAGAGGCAGTTCGCCAAGGAATTCGGGCGACAAAGCCAGAAAAGAAGCCAACACCGACTGCGTTACGACCCGCTGGGCTTCTTGAGTTGGAAAATCTGCTCGCAGATTTCCTTGCGACCAAGGTGTCGGTATCAATGGCTGGCAAACGTGGTCGAATCGCGATTGATTTCGCTGATCTCGAAGACCTCGAGCGCATCTACCGAACTATGACCGAAGGGACCTGAGGTCTCAACCAATTGTTGTGGGTAAGCACATTGGGTCACGTCACAAGTCCACAGCCTGTGGATTGTCTGTGGAAGAAATTGTATGACGCAACCAAGTGACGCACTTCACGTAGGTTTTCCACAGCAACCGACTGATGGTGCTAGATCTCGACGCGAGTACCGACCTCAAAGACCTGCTCAGGCGGGAGACTAAAGAACCGGACGGCACTGTCGGCCGATCGGTTCAGCAACACAAAGAGGTGTTCAGCAAGCGGGTTCATTGACGGAGCCTTACCAGCGATGATCGACTCGCGACCAATGAAATACGTGATCGCGTCAAGATCAAGTTGAATCTCGCGATGTTCGATGAGGCCAAGAGCCTGGGGGACGTTTGGTTCTTCCATGAAACCAAATTCGAGTTGCACCATGAATACGCCCGGTTCAATCTTGACGATGTCAATACGACGATCAAGTGGTACACGTGGTTCATCTGCAGTTTCTACTGAGACGATCAACGTGGTCTTGTGTAACACCTTGTTGTGATGCAAGTTGTTGACCAACGCTGGTGGCGCCTTACCCAAGTCTTTAAACATGAACACTGCTGTGCCGTCAACGCGCTTGATTCCAGTTGTTTCATCAAGCACTTGAGCAATCGGTTGTTCACCACGATGAATGCGTGCGGCAACAACTGCGCGTCCACGTCGCCATGTTTGCATCTGAATCATCAAGATAAGACCAACTGCAAGAGCAAGCCATCCACCTTTTGGAATCTTCACAACGTTCGCAGAGAAGAATCCCATTTCGATAACAAGCATTGGAACACAAATAAGAAATGCGCGATAACGGGGCCAATTGCGTCGATCAGTTAAGAAACGGAAGAAGATCAACGTGGTGATGACCATTGTCATTGTCACAGCAATTCCGTACGCGGCAGCCAAGTTGCTCGATGTACGGAAACCAATAACCAATGCAACGCACGCAACCATGAGTACCCAGTTCACGAGCGGAACATAGATCTGTCCCGAGTGCTCCTGTGATGTGTGACGAATTGCGATACGAGGCAAATAATCAAGTTGCACAGCTTGTGTGGTGAGTGAGAAGACACCAGAAATCAGTGCTTGCGAGGCGATGATTGTCGCCATCGTTGCCAAGATCACTAACGGCAATAGCAGTGGTTCGGGCGCCATGCTGAAAAAGACGCTTTCAACAGTTTCTGGTTTGTCCAACAACAACGCACCTTGACCCCAATAGTTCAGAACCAACGCGGGAAGAACGAGGCAGTACCAACCGTATGCAATGGGACGACGACCAAAGTGGCCCATGTCTGCATACAACGCTTCACCACCGGTGACCACCAAGAAGATGGAGCCAAGTGAGAGGAATGCCTTCATTGGTTCATGCGTAAAGAATTGCACCGCGTAATACGGGTTGACCGACTGAATGATCTCAGGATTACCGACGATTTTGGAAAGGCCTAGTGCGGCCAAGGTTGCGAACCACATCATCATGATGGGACTAAAGATCTTTGCAACGACTGCTGTTCCGCGGCGTTGTACAACAAACAATCCAATGAGAATCACAACAGCGATGGGAACAACCCAATCGGTAAAGCGCGTTGACACTTGTTCAAGACCTTCCACCGCACTCAACACTGAGATTGCAGGAGTGATCATGCCGTCGCCATACAACAGGGCAGTGCCAAACACGCCTAATCCAACAAGAATTCCGGCGCGCGCAACTGCATTTCCACGGCGCGGCATAACCAATGCAGTGAGCGCAAGAATGCCACCTTCACCGCGGTTGTCTGCACGCATCACGAACATGAGGTACTTCACCGAGATAATGATGAGAAGCGACCAAAAAGCAAGTGAACACACGCCGTACACATTGATCTCATCGACCATCAATGTGTGCGATTTCTCAGTGAACGCTTCTTTTAACGCATACAGCGGGCTGGTGCCGATGTCGCCATACACAACTCCGAGTGCGCCAATCGCAAGAGCTGTTGTTCCCACAGTTGTGGTGTGGCCGTTGTGTTCACTCTTTGACGAGTCACCATCAAGATTTGGTGTAGCACTGACCCCTCCTGCCATTGTTCGGCCCATTTTTCGGGCTAATTCGACCGACGACCAGTCGGCAGAGTTGTCAGATCCCATGCGGGCTTCGATGCTAGTTCTGCAATGTCAACAAACCTCATTCTCCGAGGCGTCGATGAACTAGTCAGTTTGTGGTGCTTGCCACCATTGGGACAGGGCCTCTTGCACGGCCAATGCGATGGCCGATGCCTTCAAGGAAATGATCGACATCGGTGCCAAAGAACACAACACTGCTGGCATACGAGTCTCACGAAGCGCCGAATGACGGATGCCCTCAATGTGAACAGTGATCTCGGGTATTCGTTGACGTAATTGTTCACAGATCGCATTGGCAAGCGAGCGACCGCCAACACTGACAAAATTTGGCACTTCGTAATACTGAACAACGCACGCTTCATCAACTGCGGCTTCAAAACCGATGTACACGTCAGCTGAAAATCGATTCGCTGTTTGTGCTTGTGATGTTGCATCTGACTCAACCAATGTGACAAGTTCGTAATCTTCACGACAGCGACGCAACACGTGTTGTGCGATGGCTGCCATGCCTGGATATGCACCAATCACAATTCGTTGTTGTGTGTTCGCACGAATTGCAGTGAGTGTTTCCGCTTCGCGCAATACTGCGACGCCCGGACCTTCGCCTGTGTGTGTGCTCACACGATGCAATGCGGTCACAACCTCACGCGTGCACACTCCATCGGGAACAAGTCCGCAGTTTTGTTGAAACTCAGACACCGCGCGCACTGCAAGCGGGCCATAAATGCCGTCGGTGCGACCACAGTCAAAACCTAAGCGCGACAACATCGTTTGAAGTTGTACGACATCGTCACCGCGAAGATTTGGCGAGCGTAAATACAGCAGTCGATCGCCTAGCGACCACGACGCTTCAATTAATGCAGACCACGTTGTCTCATCACATTCACCGGTGATGCGTAGCCCGTAGTCAGATTGAAACGCAAGCAACGCAGCGTGTGTGCGCTGACAAAATGTTGAGTCGTCGACAGATCCCGGTGCGAGATAGCCCGCGGCAGAAAGATGGCGTTGAAGGTCGCGAACAGAAGGTCCGTGTTGACCGGGTTTTATTGGGAAGCCGGAAGAAATTCTGACAACTCCTCCATGAGGCGACCCTTTGGCATGGCTCCCACCAAACGCTTTGCAGCTTCACCGTTGTGAAACACGATGAGAGTCGGAATGCTCATGACACCGAAACGACCAGCAAGGTCGCCGTAGTCATCAACGTTCACCTTGGCGATCGTTACTTTGCCCGCCTGCTCTTTGGCGATGTCTTCAAGAATCGGGGCGATTTGCTTGCATGGACCGCACCATTCGGCCCAGAAGTCAACAACAACTGGGGTGGATGACGCATTCACTGTTTCGTCAAATGTGGAACTTGTGAGTGTGACAATGCCTTCAGCCATGGCGTGTCCTTTCGGTTCGTTTGAGACTACTCACAACCTGCCAGCAGAGCCTTGTATTTCCAATGGTATGCCGTCACGGTTGACGTGGTTGGAGGTGGGGCAAATGCGTTATTAATGCTGGTTTTCGAGCCAGCGCTCGCAGTCGATGGCTGCCATACAGCCTGATCCGGCGGCGGTGATTGCCTGGCGATAGGTGTGGTCTTGCACGTCGCCACAGGCAAAAACACCATCAATGTTTGTGTAGGTGGAGCCTTGGCGGGTGAGGAGGTAACCGGACTCTTCCATGTCGAGAACGCCCGAGAAGATGTCGGTGTTTGGACGGTGACCAATCGCGATGAAAAGACCCGTGACTGCAAGTGGGCGAGTGTCGCCTAAGACCGTGTCGGTCAGCGTGACGCTTTCCAACTTTGCGTCGCCGTGTAATTCGGTGACGCGGGTGTTCCACAGAATCTCAATCTTTTCATTGTTCTTTGCGCGATCTTGCATGATGCGCGAGGCACGCAATTGATCGCGGCGCACGATGAGATACACCTTGTTCGCAAATTTGGTGAGAAATGAAGCTTCTTCAATCGCTGAGTCACCACCACCGACAACGGCGATGTCTTGTCCGCGGAAAAAGAATCCGTCACATGTTGCACACGTGGAGACGCCGTGTCCGATGAGGTCATTTTCACGGGGGAGATCAAGCATCAGTGATTGCGCACCGGTGCTGACAATGATCGACTTTGCCTTGTATTCGGTGTCGCGAACCCATACGCGGTATGGCTTGGAGGAAAAATCAACGCGAGACACCTTTTCGGTGAGGAATTCGGCACCGAAACGGCCTGCTTGCTCGCGGAATCGCATCATCAATTCTGGACCCATGATGCCTTCGGGAAATCCCGGAAAGTTTTCGACCTCGGTAGTGAGCATGAGTTGGCCACCTGGTTGGTCAGATGTTGATGATGGCTCGCCTTCGATCACGAGTGGAGCAAGGGAAGCGCGCGCGGTATAGATGGCGGCTGTCAGACCAGCGGGGCCTGAACCAATGATGATGACATCGCGGACTTCTTGCGCATTCGAGCTCATGTGGGGAACACCATTTCTATTGCTGGTTGTGTCGCTTGAAAAGCAACGGTCAAATTATTGCGTTGCGGCTATTTCGTCGCATCATCGGCGAAACGGCGACGCATCAGGAGAAATCCGATGATGAGAAGCAGTCCACCAAGAATGAAATAGGTGGCCCATACCGCTTTGTCACGCTCAAATGCTGCATCGAGTGCTGCGTTGAGACCGCGCATCGAACCAACGAGTACGAGTACGAGAGTGATGACAATGCCAAACAGTGCGATACAGCCAAACACCAACCCGCGTGCCGTGTAGACGAGTGGCTTTGTGGTGTAGTTGCGCACCAATTGCACAAATCGGTCGATGAAATCGACGCTGCGCTTGGCCCAATCGGGATCGGTTAGTGGGTTGGACACCATTCGTCACAGCCTAACGGCGTGTGATTGCCAACTCATCACAGGTGGTGGGGTCTACCAATTGCACGACGGGTTCGCCGGTGCTGGGTGTTGCATACACAGATACTCGTTCGGTGCCGATACGCACTGTGGCCACAAACGTTGCGTCTGCAAATTGTGAGTCACACGGACCCGCTGCTGTGACACCTTTTGTGATGTCATCATTGATCGAACCGGTATCGCCCACATCTGTCGATGCTGCACCCAGTGATTCAATGTTGCCGTCTGCGTACATCACTGGATCATCATCAGTCAGTGATTGCAATGACACGCCAATACCTGCACCAATAACTAGTAATGCAGCTGCTGCAACACTCCACAACAGAGTGCGAGATGAGCGACGTTTTTTTGTAGAAGAGAAGTTGTCGAGTGCTGTTGTGATGTGTTGATCACGAACATTGTCGTCAACTACAGGCACATCTTTCATGAGTTGAGATATCTCATTGTCGTTCATTGCGCACCTCCCATCGCAGCTGCCAGTTGTTCTCGTCCGCGTGACAAACGAGATCGAACTGTGCCAACCGGAATGTCGAGAACATACGCAATATCGTCGTATTCCATGTCGGCTATGTGACGAAGCACTAACGCAACTCGAAATTCTTCTGGCACGTGTGCAAGTGCTCGTTGAATGTCGATCCGTGTTTCTGCAGCGTCAAGAGTGTTGACAGTACTGGACATTTCCGTGAATGTCTCGTCGCTCACGGGCATCGCACGTCTGCGTGTTCGGCGTATTTCATCGAGTGATGCATTTACTGCAATGCGGTAGATCCAGGTAGAGACTTTTGATTGTTCGTTGAAATCATGAATTGAACGCGCAATTGCAATCAGTGCTTGTTGAGTTGCATCGTCGGCATCAGCGCTGTTCAAGACAATACGATGACATACCGCTCGCACCGTGTCATAGTGACGACGTAACAACGTCTCGAGTGCATCTGCGTCACCCCGTTTGATGCGCCGAACAAGAGGAGAATCAATGTCGCTTGCGATACAAGAACATTAGTTATGAATTATGTGACGCTCGGAAAGCATCGTCACGACTCATTCAGGAGCTGTGGGATAAAACTCAACTTCAGCAACTTCACCTTTGTATGGATTGTTGTTGCTACATGACGGATGACGTCCCACTTCGTTGAAGAACAACAAAATGTGAGTCGCAGGAGTTGCGACCGAGATGTCGATTGCACCAGTGTCTGCGCCTGCAACGTTGGATTGCGCAAAACCCCAGCCTTCAAGAGTGGCGGGTGCGGGGCCATCAACTGTGTACACGTCAACGTCGTATGGGGCCGATGCAAATGTTGTTTTGACGGTGCCAATACCTCGCTCAGACAGTGCCAAAACGAGTCCGACTCCTTGTTTTGAGCCAAATGAACGGTTCACATAACACACGGTGCTCCATGTCGATGACGCACTGCCATCGGTGAGATTGCCCACTAACTCATCGTTTTCTACGTTGTCGCCCTCTGGGTCGTAGGTGCGGACGGAGGTGAGTTTTGCGTTGCCGGTGACCTCGATACGGCTGGCATCGGGGGGCACGACCACTGCGGATTTCGTGCTTTGTAGGCCGTTCCACAGGAGCACTCCCATCACCGCAGCGGCAATGAGAATGGTGGCAACCGGAATGTAGTTACGCATTAACGATGTGCGTTGTTTGCGCGGTAAAGATTTTTCTGGATGCACCTGTCGCTTTGGCGTGTTGTCGCGTTGTGTGCCAGACGGTGTGCGTGATGTTGGAGAAGACGTTGGAGAAGATGGTTGCTGCGACTGAGGAGCGCGCGTAACACCTTCTTGTGGCGTCATTAACGGATCTCGCACTTTGTTTAGCGCACCACCACCAGCGAGTCCGACCACCGGTGTCACTGCATCGTGTGATCCGGCAAGCGCTGATTCCAATGCGCGCGCAACTTCTTCACCGGTTGAGAATCGATTGTCTGGTTTCCGGCGCATCATGCGGTGAATAACCGAGATCACCGTTGATGGAACATCGGGACACAAACCATTAAGCGGCGTCGGATCGCGCTGCAATCGCAAAACGGCTGTTTCTTGATCGTTTTTTCCTTGGAAGGGAACACGACCAGCAAGACATTCATACAACACCAAGCCGAGTGCGTAAATATCTGCGCGACCGTCAAGTGGTTTGCCTTGTACTTGTTCAGGCGACAGATACTTCGCCGTACCCATCATGATGTTGTCACTGGTGAGGTCTTCTTCAGATTGACCACTCACACTTTTTGCAATTCCAAAATCTGTGAGAAGCACTTCACCGTTTGGCAACATCAATATATTTCCTGGTTTGATGTCGCGGTGGACGATGTCTTCGCGATGAGCTTTGTCTAACGCTGCTGCGATTGATCGGCCAATGTGCACCGTGGTGTGAACAGTGAGTGTTCCTTTGCCATCACGACTGTGTTCTTTGCGTTCATCCAAAATGTCACGCAAACTTTTGCCGTTGATGTAACGCATCACAACAACGAGAGTGCCGTTGTCTTCCACACAGTCATAAACAGGAACAATGTTCGGGTGAGTAAGGCGTGCAAGTGCAACTGCTTCGCGACGGAAGCGCTCCAACACGACCGGATCTTTAGCGATCGATTCCTTGAGACGCTTCACGGCAACTTGTCGCTGCAACTGTTCATCGAGCGCCAACCACACTTCTGCCATTCCACCGGTGGCGACACGACGCTCTAAGCGGTATCGACCTCCGATGAGGTAATGAGATTCAAAAGGCGCAACCATTGTCAGGGGAAAATGCTAGTTGTGGATAACCCTCCGAAAGTGTTTATTCGTATGGTTTTATGCGAATTATGTCGCGTACTACGCGGCGGTGATATACGCGATGCCGATTGTGCCGAGACCCGCGTGCGTGCCAATCACCGGTCCAATCTCGCCCACGATGATCTCGCCCGAATACACCGTGCGAACTGTGGCAACAAACTGATCGACGTCGCTGCACTGTGCGTGCAACACGCCAAGTCTTTCAACCGGACCGGCATCTTTCAATTTGTCGATGAGAAGTTGCAGTGCTTTTCCTCGTGTGCGCGCCTTGCCACCTTCTGCAACAACTCCATCTTTGGTGGTGATGATGGGTTTGATTGACAGTGCGGTTGCAAGAATCGCCTTCGCACCACCGATACGTCCACCCTTTTTCAGGTTTTCAAGCGTGTCGAGTGCGCCTTGCACGTGAGTGCGGGGAACAAGTTGACGCCCATGTGTGGCAACTTCTGCGAGTGATGCTCCACCACGGGCTTTTTCGGCGCAACTAACGGCGATTAGACCAACGCACAAAGACACATTCTGGCTATCGATCACTTCCACGGGAATCTCAGACGCAACCGCGCGCGCTGCTAGTTCGGCGCTTTGCATGGTTGCTGACAATCCGCTGGAGAGGGACACGACAACAATGCCAGTAGCACCCTCTGATTTGAGCCGGCGATAGACCTCTTCGAACTGGCCCACCGATGGCGCTGCTGTTTCGGGCAATTGGGAAGAGTTACGACATCGCTCCCAGAATTGGTCGTTATTGATTCCGACGCGATCGATGAACTCTTCATCACCGAACCGAATGCTCAACGGCACAATAGAAATCTTCAGTTCGTCAACCATGCTTTGGGGCAGGTCGCAGGAACTATCGGTCACAATGCGAATACTCATGCAGGTAAAACCGTACCGCCTTCGGCCTGTTCGCGACGCGACTTTCGCCATGACGCCCACCACCATGCGAGCACAATGAGGATGAAGCTGATCATGACCAATTGACCCAGGCCCGCGATGGCGGTGACGCGTGCAGAAAATGTTGTGGGAGCGATCACTGCGTACTCGCCCTCTGGCGTGGTCACCGATATGAGCACAGGGAAACGCCCATTTGTTCGCGTGCGCACCGGAATCACGATGTCGGTAGTGGATTGGGCGGTGAGAGTGACGATTTTGGCGCCGCCCGGGAATTCCAACTTGGGGCTACTCATGAGTACTCGCACGGTGAGATCCTCGGGTGCGGTGTTTCGCATTTGAAAGCGAATGTCGCCATTGCGACTGCCAAGGGTGATCGCGCCGGGATTCGCAAGTGTGATGGCGTTGCGCAGACTTTGAAACTGTGCTTTGAGCCCATCAACGTAGGGAACGTAATCACTGACTGCGGAACTGATGATGAGTCCGTCAAGTTGCTCCCAAAAAATGATGCGGGGATCACTGTCTGGCAACATCGATGACGTTGCGTCACGTTCTACTTGCAGTCGAGCGAGCGCGTTGACACGTTCTGTGATGTCGCCCGAACTGATACGTGGAACAGTGACTTGTGCATCGCTACTGATTGCGGGAGTGTCGAGAGTGCTGTTGATAAGTGAGAATGCCGGATCAAGGCGAAGCAAGTTCACAAGTGATTGAAGTAATTGTTGTGACGGAGGAGCACCATCAAGTGTTGAGATAACAAATCGCATGTTGGTGTAACTGATGCCAGCAGCTTTCAGATCATCTCTGTGAAGTAGAAGTTCGGCCACCATTCGATGTGCGCGTTCGACGGGTCTACTAATGGGAGATGTCATCACCTTGTGTAGTGACTCATCAGCAAGCAACATTGTCATGGGTGATGCATCATTGCGGTTTGCGATGTTCTTTGCTGATGGTGATGATGAGTAACGAAAATCTTTCATTGCTAATGGTGTCGCAATGACAGTGCGTCGTCCGGCATCACGTAGCAACTCAATGCCAGATTCATCGAGACCGTCAGAAATAATTGCTGTTGAGCGTTGTACCGTGCTCCCGGGAAGCAATTCCAAAAGCACGTCCTCTCCTCGACGAAGTTGACGCAGATATTCCTCCGCGGCACCTGCACGACTCGCAGCTGACACATCAATGGGAACAAACGGCAACAGAGCAAGTGTGCGTCCGGTCAGTGATTCTGTGAGACGTGTAAACAACGTCGCGTCTTCCTCATTCCCAGAGTTCTTTAGTGACCACAAAATTTCTGGTTGCACCGCGATGGTGAATGGCGCATTGACCGTGCTGATGGTGTCGATGAATCGTTGCACACGGTCTCGAAGGTCATCGCTCACGAGAATTTCGCCATTTGGTTGCAGAGAGGGAGCTGCACGCAAGGAAATAACAATTGATGTTGTTACAGGATCAGTAATGCTGTTTGGTGCTGAACGGTGGATATACGTCAATGTTTGCGCGGTTATTCGACCGTTTTGGCGTGCGACAATCGAGATCGGATACATACCCAGTTCAGCCATGTACAAACCTGAGAGTCCTCTATTGGATGCTTGTAGAGGAACACTCACAACGATTGCGCCTGAGTCATCAACGCGGACGTTCGGGATAGTTACGCTGGCAACATCTGTGACGCGAGGTATCGCACCGTCATCAGAAACATTTTGAAGTTGTTCGCGAGTCGAAATTCGTCCATGTACCCGAACTTCAATTGATGCGTTGTTGTCATTCAATACTGATTCAGGAATCAAAACACGGAAAACTCCGTATTGTGAATTACGCACCGTGAAAGGTTGATCGAGGATCTCCATTGTTCCATCGGGCACAGCTGCTCGTACAGGTGTTGACGCAACAGATGAGGTAATGACGAGTGTGGCGGCGAGCACAACAAAACATGCAAGAACAATCGCTGTGATGCGATGTCGTGTCCGCGATAACACGGTCATCGTCAGTTGCCCACCTGTTTTTCCATGACCGTTAAATGGTAGGGCAACTCAGTGAAGCCAAACTTACGGTAGAGATTCAGCGCTGCAGTGTTGGTGAATTCGGTATTGACGATGGTGTCCTCGCAATTTCGGGTGCGCAGCCACGCCAGGGCAGTGGACAATAACGTGGCAGCGATTCCTGAACGTTGGTGGCGAGGGTGCACTGCGAGACGCTGGATGTAGCCGCGATTATCACTTGCTCCAACGAGAATGAATCCCTCAATCTCTTGCCGTTTCACAACAAAGATTTCTGACATTGTTGTGGCGCGAAGTGCTTCGCGCAATGCGATGTGGTCGAGACCCCATTCGATACCAAACGCAGCGCAATCAAGTTGCACTAATTGTCTCGTGATGCCGTTGTCACGACCAATCCGATATCGCGAAAAGCGAACACGCTTGGGGCGAAGGTCATCTGCAACCGGTGGTACAGGTGCGAGATAAGTGTTCACGTGCAAAACACATAACTCTTGGGCAGTGCTGTAGTGAAGTCCGCGTAGTTCTGATGCCACCGTGGGCGCAATTGCGTTAGTGCGAATGTGTCGAAACCCGCGCTTCACAATGTCGTCTTCCCATGACGCAATGACATCGGCGCTCGGAAGCGAACGTTGCATGTCGTGGCCACCCGAGAGCAACAAGAACCCGATTGAGGGATCATGCGGCCACGTGCGCAGTGACGCCGTCATCGCACCAGACCACAAAACGATCGGAGTGCGAATATGGGCGATATTGGGCACCTCTCGAACGTAGTCTGAAGAAACACTTATGGTCCCGACTCGCTTTGCCCCCATCCTGGAAGAAATGGCGCCATTGGCGCAGCGTTTTCGCGATGCTGGCCATCGGCTGTATCTCGTCGGGGGCACTGTTCGTGATTTGTTGATGACCACCGACGTTGAGTCACTGCGCGCCGACATGGATTTTGATGCCACTACTACCGCACGTCCTGAAGAGACCAAGAAGCTGGTGGCGGACATTGCCGATGCGGTGTGGACGCAAGGCGAGAAGTTCGGCACGATCGGACTACAGATCAAGGGTCGCAGTTACGAGATCACCACGCATCGGGCGGAGGCGTATTCCCCTGATTCGCGTAAGCCTGAGGTGCAGTATGGCGATTCCATCGAGGTGGACTTGTCGCGGCGCGATTTCACGATTAATGCGATGGCGCTTGAGTTAACGAGTGATTCCCCAACACTCGTGGATCCGTATGGCGGTGTTGACGACCTGATGAATCGCATCTTGCGCACGCCACTGTCGCCCGAAGAAAGCTTTAGCGATGATCCGCTTCGCATGTTGCGCGCTGCACGGTTTATTTCGCAATTAGAAGTGGCACCAGACCCGCTACTTGCTTCAGCAGTAAAAGCAATGGCAGAGCGTCTAAAAATTGTTTCCGCGGAACGTATTCGTCATGAACTTGATCGTTTGATGGTGACTGATCATCCGAGTCACGGCCTGTGGTTCCTCATTGATACTGGTCTTGTGGATTATTTCTTGCCGGAATTGCCCGCGATGCGTTTAGAGCAAGATCCGATTCATCGCCACAAAGACGTATTGACACATTCCATCGCGGTTGTTGAAAACGTGCGCCCAGATGCTTCACCAGATTTTGATTTTCGTCGCACACGACTTGCTGCCTTGTTTCACGACATTGGTAAGCCTAAAACCCGCGGTGTCAAAGATGGAAAAGGCGTGACTTTCTATCACCATGAAGTGGAAGGCGCGCGCATGACAAAACATCGTTTGCGCGAGTTGAAATATCCAAACGACGACATTGAAGCGATCACTGATTTGGTTGCATTGCACTTGCGTTTCCACACGTACCAAATGGGCTGGACCGACAGCGCGGTACGACGTTACGTACGCGATGCGGGTGAACAACTTGCTGAGTTAAATGTATTGACTCGTTGTGACTGCACAACACGTAATGAAAAAAAGGCACGTATTTTGTCGTCGCGTATGGACGACTTAGAAGCGCGTATTGCGGAGCTCAATGCAAAAGAAGAGTTACAAAAGTTGCGCCCAGAACTTGATGGTCAACAGGTGATGGAGCTGCTGAATGTTCCAGCCGGACCGATCGTTGGTGCTGCACTGGAATTTCTTATGGACATTCGTCTCGAAGAAGGCCTTATTGGTGATGATGCAATTCGTGCGCGCCTTGCAGCGTGGTGGGATGAGAACAAAGACAACGTGGGTGCATTGAAGCGCTCGCGTCGTCCGCGCGTGTAGTTCAGCAATAGCCGACTAGTTACGAACCAAGTTTGCGCGCACGCACAACAAGTGTTGTGGGCACAACCGCGCGTGGCTGACGAAGTGATGTCAGTTCGTGCATGATGTCGATGGAAAAATTCGCGCGTTGTAAACTCATTGCTAATTGACCGATTGTTGGAGTAGTCGATCCGTATTGACGCTGAATGGTGACATTGTTTCCTGAACCGTCGCCATCAAAGATTGCGGCGGCCGGATGTCCGATCACAAACACGAAACCTGCTTCAGGCTTCAACACGCGGTGTACTTGTCGAAACAGTCGCGCTTCATCGGTGTCGATGGTGATCTGATGCACGCACAACACCAAGTCGAGCGATGCGCTACGCATTAGACCCAAATCGGCGATGTCGTTGTGGTGAAACTCAACGGCGACTTCTGCTTGAGATGCCGCCGCACGTGCTTGTGCAATGTATGTAGCATTTGGATCAACAGCGATTGAACGCGCGCCCTTTTGTGCTGCGACTACGCAGTTGGGAATTGCACCGTAAATGCCCAGTTCCAACATGCGCTTGCCACGCAGGTCACCGCATACACGCAACTCAGCATCAGTGACCACGTCGGGGCCAAAACTGATTTCTGGCACACCGAAATCTTGTGTCATGGACGAAGTCTATGGCTAATGTTCGTGTGCATGACGTTCTCTGTTGACATGCTGCGTGGAGGTGCTGGCGTTGTTGACCATCGCCTTGCCCGACGCGCGTTGATCAACGAGTTCAAGCGTGGTCGCATCAGCAAAGACACCGTGTGTGATGCACATCCCGAACTCATTCGCGCTGCACGAAACGTGGGCGAGGAAACCGACACGCTGTGCCCTATTTGTGTCGAAGGCAATGTCGTGCTGTTGACATATGTGTTCGGGCACGGGTTACCAAAGCACGGTAAGTGCCTCACCGACAAGCGCGAAGTAGAAAAATTGCAGCGCCAACCACACGACTATGCGGCATACGTTGTTGAAGCGTGCCCATCATGTAGATGGCACCATTTATTGCGCGTGCTTCCCATCGTTGGTCGCGGTCGTCGTAGCGCAGCCTCTGGCTGAGTACTACTGATTAGCTCAGAAGGCGTTTGCGCATAACTGTTACTGCACCACCCAATGTGAGTGCGATCACTGCAAACATAAACAAGTTGTTTGATGAACCGGTCTCTGGCAACTTGCTTAACTTCTTCACTGTGGAAACGGTTGTCGTTGTGCTCGCAACTGCACCACTACCAGCGGTTGTGGTTGGCGCAATCGTTGTTGTTGGTGTTGTGGGAAGTGTGTAGGTACCCGACGTCATGATTTGGTTTTGTCCACCGTAGGAAACTGCAACAAACATGCCATTCCCATACGTCACTGAGAACCAGTTGCCACTTGGAGCAGTTTGTGTTGTCCACACGGACGCGTCGCTACTCGTACTGCTCATAGCGAGGTGAGTGCCCGAAGGTGCAACAGCAACAGTTGTTCCATCGCCCGAGGCAATGGCATACCAACCGCCGAAATGAGCGGTTCGAAATGTCCAGTTTGTTCCGTCTGGACTAGTCATGATTCTTTGGGCGCTGCTTCCTGATACATCGGCGTATGCGCTTGCAACAAATAGCCCGTTTGTGTGGGTAATTGATGCCCACTGGTAGTCGTTTGCGCCAGATGGTCCCGAGTGTGCAGTACATGACGTGCCATTCACGCTGGTCATGATGCGGTTGGTTCCGCTAATGGCCATTGCAACAAAAACATTGTTGGCGTATTTCACTGCGTACCAGCCATTTTGTGCAGCGGCGTTTTGTGCAGTCCAGTTTTCACCATCAGTACTTGTCATGACGCGATTTGTTCCCGCTCCCGCGACAGCAACAAAGATGCCATTACCGTAGGTGACGCCGAACCAATCACTTGCTGCAGCAGCATCATGCAATGTCCACGTGATGCCGTCATCACTGACCATGACGCGTTTGTTTCCAACCGCGCCGACAGCTACAAATTTTCCACCGCCATATGTCACCGCATGCCACTGTGAGTTACTCGAAGGAACATTTGCGAGTTGCCAGTCAGTTCCGTTTGTGCTGTACATCGCAGTTCCAGACCACGACACTGCGACAAAGGTGTTCTCACCAAACGCGACCGAACTCCACGCGTCAGCTGCCGGAGCAGTTTGTGCGGTCCATGTTGTTCCGGCAGTCGCATTCGCGGAATGGTTCGTGATCCACCAAGCAACCAAGAGGGACGCAACAAGGAGAGCGAATATGCGCTTCACAGATACCTCATAAATCTATAAAGTTCTAGATAAAAACTCTAACAACCAATTACTGAGATATGGCAGGAATTTCACAGGTGAGTTATGTACCTTTACAAACATGAGAAAAGTAAAGGAACGTCTCCGTGGCACGAGTCGCATCAGTGCCAAGAATCAGGTGACCCTTCCCGTTGATGCGATGAGGGAAGCGGGTCTGCAAGTTGGTGAACGCCTGACTGCAAAGGCCGCAGGACCCGGCCGCGTTGTGCTTGAGCGGGAAGATGATGTCATCAGTGAGATCGCCGGAAAGTTCACCGGCTTGTATTCAGCCAATGAAGTCGATGATTTGCGCGCTGAATGGGAGTGATTCACATAGATACCGGAGTGTTCATTGCGCTACTGGACAGTGATGATGTACATCACGATGTAGCCACCACTTTTTGGACATCTTCGCGTGTTCGTGGCGACCGTATTGCAATGTCGGCAACTGCATTTGCTGAATGTTTGATCAAACCATTTCGCGATAATCCCGAAACCGTTACGGCAATACGCGACCTATTTCATCGAATCCCTATTGAGATTGTTCAACTCGATGAAGTCGTTGCAGAAAAAGCTGCTGAGCTACGCGCTTCACAACCTTCTTTACGACTACCCGACGCGATGGTTATCGCTAGCGCCATCATTGGCAATGCAGATCAACTTGTCACGACTGATCGCAAATGGCCACCAGCCCCAAAACTCGGCTACTCCGGAAGCATTACTTGTCTTTAGAACAGGCGCCAGATCTAGTCGAGCATGCGATGCGGATAATGGGTGCAACAGGCAAAGCACCACTTCTCTATATCCGGCAACACCGTTGATTGACCACCAGGCTCAGAGCTCGGGTATTCACGCTGGACTTGATAGATGATTTCGTCCGATGTGCCGCAACTCTCGCATGCTCCGCGTTCGCCAAATTCGCTCACGCCCCAAAGGTACTGGGGCGGTCAGTGTCCGCAACGTCTGTACCGCCAAGGCTTTACTGAGGGACTATTGCCCGCCGAACACGTCAGGTGTCCACATAGCGAAAGTGCCGATACGCTCACACAGTCATATTCACCCTGCTCCATTACGGGGCTCCAGGAGAAAGACCTGGATCCAGAGGGAGGTATCAGCGCATGCGTGCGTATGAACTCATGGTCATTATTAGCGGCGATCTCGACGAGAACACCGCACACGGTTGGGTCCGTACCATTACCCAATCTGTTACCACTGCTGGTGGAAGCATTCACGGCAATCCCGATTGGTGGGGACGTCGTCGTCTTGCATACCCAATCAATAAAAAAGACGAAGGCTTCTATGCCGTCTTCAATGTGATTGCACCAGGTGGCGCACTCGACGATGTTGAGCGCACCTTCCGTATTTCAGACGACATTGTCCGTCACAAGTTGCTTCGTCTCCCAGACCATGAAGCCGCTCGACGTGGCATGACCTCGGCGGCCTGAGCCGTCTTTATTGGGCACACCGCTCCCGTAGGTTCAGCACCACTCGTATTAAGGAATCACCATGGCTGATAACAACATCACTCTCGTAGGCAATCTCACTCGCGATCCAGAGCTTCGTTTCACAACGGGCGGACGCGGCGTCGCATCATTTGGCATTGCCGTCAGTCGCCGCTACCAGGTCAACGGCGAATGGCAAGAACAGACCTCATATTTCAACATCACCGCATGGGGCCAGTTGGGTGAAAACGCAGCTGCCACTCTCACCAAGGGCATGCGTGTGGTTGTCAACGGTCGTTTGGAGCAGCGCGAATACACAAATCGCGAAGGCGAAAAGCGCACCGCAATCGAAGTGAACGCCGACGAAATCGGCCCGAGCCTTCGTTGGGCAACGGCACAAGTTGAGCGCACACCTCGCGGCGAAGGTGGCGGTGGCGGCGCATCACGTGGCTCATCAGCACCAGCAGCCGACTATTTCCCGACCGACGAAGAACCGTTCTGATAATTCAAAGGAACAACGATGACAAGCAAGAAAAACAAAGCACGTAGCGCGCGCGCACTGCGCGAAAACGCACGCAAGATCAAAAAGAAGGCAAATCCTCTCAAGATTGAGAAGGTCGAATACATCGACTACAAAGAAATATCGCTTTTGCAAAAGTTCATGTCGGATCGTTCAAAGATCCGCGGTCGTGCCGTGAGTGGTACCACCGTGCAAGAGCAGCGTGAATTGTCAAACGCAATCAAGAACGCACGCGAAATGGCGTTGTTGCCATACGCAAAGCGCGTGACCAGCACTCGTGCACCTCGCGGTGGCGCTGGTCGTGAAGAAGAAGCCGATCTTGAGATGGAAGACGCAAGTCTTGGTTCAACGCTTGTTGATGATGCAAAGTCATCCGATGATGTTGATGCATTCGACGGCGACGACGTTGATGCTGCAGACGCAGCCGATGACCAAGTGGAGGCAACATCATGAAAGTGATTCTTCGCGAAGACTTGGCCGGTATCGGTTGTCGCGGTGACATCGTGTCTGTCGCCGACGGACATGCTCGCAACTACTTGTTGCCAAAGGGGCTTGCCATTGTTGCATCAGACGGTGCAATCAACCAGGCCGCTGCAATGCGCAAGCGTCGTGACCTGCGTGAAGCAGCAGAGCGTGACTCAGCACGCACAGTTGCAGAACAACTCGGTGCAAAGACCATCACCATCCGCGCAAAAGCGGGCGCTGAAGGTCGTTTGTTTGGTTCAGTGACTACCGCTGACATTGCGTCGGCACTTGCTGCACAGGCTGGTATCACCATCGATCGTAAGAAGATCGTTGCTGATCCCATTCGCACAGTGGGTGGACACAGCGCAGTCGTGCGTTTGCACGCCGACGTTGAGTGTCAGGTGAAACTGTCCGTCGTTGCTGGATGACAACTGTTATCCCCAAGTGACAACAGTTGTTCACACCCCAATTCACAGGCAATTCATAGGGTTATCCACTAGCAATTCACAGGCAATTGCTGGCACCGTAGGGGTGCTGTATGTCAAACGTTGCTGATCTCCCGCGCGATAGGCGCCCGCCCGCGCGCAATGATCTGCGCGTACCCCCGCACAACATTGATGCAGAAGCATCACTGCTTGGTGCGATGTTGTTGTCAGCTGATGCTGCAGGTCTTGCAGTTGAAGAACAACTCATGCCTGATGACTTTTACAAGCCTGCACATGTCACGATCTTTGAAGCAATTCGTTCACTGATTTCTGGTGGTGAAGCAATCGACCCCGTCACGGTGGGTGAAGAACTTCGTCGTAACAAAGTGTTGGAAGACACTGGCGGTCTCGATTATCTCGTGGAGTTACAAAACTCGACACCGTCGGTGAGTTCTGCGTCGCGCTACATCAAGATCGTGAAAGACACCGCGTTGTTGCGTCGTCTGATTCTCACTGCAAGTGAAATTGCAGACCTCGCATACAGCGAACCTGATGATGTCACTCAGGCGCTGAATCTTGCAGAAAAGAAAGTGTTTGACATTGCTGAAGAAGAAGTCACGAACACTCTGTATCACCTCAATGAATTGACGGGCGATGCAATCAACATCATTCAAGAGCGTTACGACAGTAAGTCTGAGATCACGGGCGTGCCCACAGGCTATTACGACCTTGATCGTTTGTTGTCTGGTCTGCAACCAGGCACATTGAACATTGTGGGTGCACGTCCGGCTGTGGGTAAGAGCGCCTTTGCTCTTGGTATGGCAGTCAACGTTGCGCGCCGAACAAATCGCCCAGTGTTGTTCTTCTCGCTCGAAATGTCAGCGGTTGAATTAACGCAGCGAATTATTTCTGCAGAAGCACAAGTACAAAGTGAAAGTTTGCGTTCTGGCAAACTCACCGAACGTGACTGGTCAAGCGTTGCAAACTCTGTCGGCCGTTTGAACATTCCGTTGTACATCGACGACACATCACAGATCACGGTAATGCAGATTCACCAAAAGATTCGCCGTATCACCCAACGCGATGACAAACCAGCACTTGTTGTTATTGACTACTTGCAGCTGATGGGAAGCGACAAGGGTACGCGTTCAGTGGAAAACCGACAGATTGAAGTGAGTGAGATCAGTCGTGGTCTCAAGTTGTTGGCACGTGAATTCAACGTTCCGGTTGTGGCATTGTCGCAGTTGAGCCGTGGCGTCGAACAGCGCACTGACAAACGACCAGTACTTGCAGACCTTCGTGAATCAGGCGCACTAGAGCAGGACGCAGACGTCGTCATGTTTTTGTATCGCAACGAAAACCCTGATGATCCGAACGAACACGGTTATGCCGATGTGTTGGTGCAAAAGCACCGTTCAGGCCCAACCGGCGCAGTGAAGCTGCTCTTCATTGGTCAGTTCACGCAGTTCCAAAACGTCGCCAAGTAATTGCATCCGAATAGAAAAATTGTTTAGGACGCGCGAACGTGCGTGGCGCTTGCGCTCAAGATCTCATCTGTGGTGCGTTGAGCAACATCGCGAACCAGCTCTCCAATTTGTTTCACTTCTTTTCCAGTGATTGCAGTGGGAAAATCAGTTACTGACAAGATCATCTCGACTTCATTGGTGGGCCCGTACACCGGTGAGTCGATGGAAATGAGTCGATATGACTTGTCATTTTCAATGTCGGCAACGAGATATTCACTGTCACGGAGTTGATCAGATGCGACACGCGACATTGAACGCAACAAGTCGACAAGGTCGGTGCGGTTCTCCGCAATGAGTCGCTGAATGAGCACGTATATCTCGTGAGTCGAGAGGCGTAACTCAACCACATATCCACGTCCGCGAGATGCGCGAAGTGCGGGCAAGAATGATTCACGCGCAATATCAGGATTGCGGATAGATGATTTTTGTAGCCACTGATCAATTTCCTCTTCCGACGCATTGAGAAATAACGACGATCCAAGTGGAGCGGCAATTTTCATCCGGTGTCCACGCTTTAGACCCATCCAGTCATTAGAGGGCCCTGAGGGGTGCACGATCTCTGCCAGCACTACGTCGTTGCCCGAGGGAACAACCGCAATGCATGGGCAGCCCGTTTCACGAGCAAGGTCACGCAATGCAGTGAGTGCGTAATCGGTGGGGCTCACCGACTCTGCGGCTTTGCCGATGGTGATGAGAGCAGGTCCGAGGCGGTAGGTCTTGCGCGTGGGATGTCGTACGAGCCAGCCAGCCTCGGTGAGAGCGGTGACCATCGGATGGCAACCTGCTTTGCTGATTCCGAGATGGCGTGCGATTTGAGCCAGATGGAAGGAATCCCTGGGATTACTCGCCATGAGGTCGATGATCTGGCGAATTCGCTGGGTTTGCGGTGATGGTCTGGCCATAAGATCTTTTGTGGAATTGTTTACATAGTGCTAATGAGCGGTAGCACATGTGACATGTTACATAGGTCACACTCAGTTCATCAAGTGGGCCTCCGCAAGGCACACTGTCTCTATGTTTCTCGGTGAAGACATCCTTGCGTGGCTCATTCTCGCCCTCGGCGGCGCCCTGGCAGTGGGCAACGTGATGGCGATCATTAAGCCTCCTGTGGCACAAAAAGAAGAGACGGACCTCGCGCGTGCCCCAGTTGCTCGATCCGCGGTGATGGCGGTCGTTGGAGGACTCGCGGCACTCTGGGCCTTGTTTAGTCTCTTGGCATGATTCTCGACTCGCTCAACGTCTCGCGTGAGACATTCGCATCCGCTACAGGGTGGGACATGAAACCTGAGGGTGCGTGTCTTGGTGAGATTTGTGTGCCTGTGCAAGACGGACTTCGCGACGGCATGGTCAACGTTGAAGCTGTTGCGAACAAATTAGGAATGCCAATCGTGCATGAGGAATCGGCCGGACTCTGGGCTCTCGGAACAGCAACGTTCGCGGGACATGCACTGTCGAGTGCAACTGCACCCGAATTAGAACTTCCTGATTGGAAAGGGAACACGTTTCAACTGTCGTCACTGCGTGGCAAAAAAGTTGTCATCGTGTCGTGGGCACCGTATTGAGGTTGCTCACGTGACTTGCCAGTGTGGCAAGCATTCCGAAATGAAGTATTTCCCAAAGGACTAGAAGTTGTCACTGTTGGTATGGACACACTCGGGTTTGAGTCGTGCATGCCATTTATCGAAGTTGCACAACCAGAACATCCGTCGCTTATTGATGTGAATCATGTGATGGCAGAACGTTTTGGTGTGGTGAACATTCCAAACGGCATTTGGATTAATGAAGACGGCGTCATCGTGCGCCCCGCGGAACCCGCGTATCCGCCTGGTGGCGCAGCAGCGCGTGGTTCATTGTCCGATGATTTGCCACAGCGCATGAAAGACATTTTTACTGAAGCAACAAAGATCTCAAATGATCGCACGTTGTACGCGCAAGCGTTGTATGACTGGGTGGAAAATGGTGAGAAGAGTTGTTTTGTATTGTCACCGGATGAAGTGATCAATCGTTCTGCATCACGTGACATGTCATCTGCGCGTGCAGCTGCACACTTTGCACTCGCACAACACTTGTGGAATGCTGGCAATCGTGAACGCGCAATTCATCACTTCCGCGAATCACATCGCTTACAACCAGAGAACATCTCGTACAAGCGCCAAGCGTGGTCGCTGATGGCCCCACCTGAAGCGGGCCCTTTCACACGTTTTTGGCAGGGGCCAGCAGAGGGCAAAGAAAATGAATGGCCGTTTGAAAGTGATTGGTTGAGCGAAATTCGCGCCATGGGTGCAGAGAACTATTACCCCGAGTTCCGCCCGTAACTCTTGCTGATAGTCCCAAATTGAAACTGAGCAAAGGTTGGCAAATGACCAAGAAGAGTCGACTCGATAGCACGGTTGACGCGGCAGTTGGCGATATACAAACCGTCACAAGCGCCGGAAAACGAGTGGGCACGACGATTGATGGTGTGCAGGCATTTGCACCAACGAATCATGTTGATCATCGTGGGCGGTTGTTTGAAATCTTTCCTGGCATGAACGACTACTGGAAAGACCCAGTTGTGTACTGCTATGCGTTCACTGTTCGTCATCAGCAAGTGAAGGGGTGGGGACTTCATCAGGAAAAAGATGATCGCTACACATTGATTACAGGCGAGTTACTGACGGTGTTGTTTGATGCGCGTCTTGACTCTCCCACGCATGGTGTGGTGCAGAAGGTGACGTTGTCGCCGCAAGGTATTCGTCAGTTACTGATACCCACCGGCGTGTGGCACATGAATGTCAACATAGGTGAAAGTGAAGTGCATCTCATTAACCATCCAACGCATGCGTATCACCACGCGAAGCCTGATCGATTGTTGCTTCCCTGGAATACGCCTGAGATACCAGTTGATATCACCGAGTTCTTTCCAAAACAAAACATCAGCACAGTGTTTAACGAGTGTCATTAAATAGAACCCGACAATGTCCACCAACGCACTAGTCACAGTAATTATTCCGACACACAGTCACCATGAGACGTTGTCGTATTCGGTGCGAAGCGTTTTGGATCAGACAGTTACTGACCTTGAGATTGTGATTATTGGCGATGGTGTAACTGGAGAAGTTCGAATTGAAGCAGAACAACTTTGTGCACGCGACTCTCGTGTGACATTTCACGATCATCCCAAAACACCACGTCGCGGGGAGTTGTTACGAGATGCAGTAGTTCGTGATTCAACATCGCGTTACGTCGCGTACAACTGTGATGATGATTTGTGGTTTCCCCACCATCTGGAGACACTTCTCGGCATTATCGGAGAGCAGGATTTCGCACACCCTCTACCAATTTTGATTGGTGCTGATGGCGTTCCATTCTTCATGCCGTCAGATTTGCGGCGACCAGAATCTGTTGAATGGCATTTGAGTGAGACACCAAGAAACACCATTTCTTTGTCAGGCGTTATGCATACACGTGAGTCGTATCTACGGTTGCCACACGGATGGCGCGAGACTCCGCAAGGGCGATGGACCGATCACTACATGTGGCAACAATTCTTCGAGCAGCAATGGTTTTCCGGCGTTACTAGTCCTTATGCGACCACATTGAAATTGATGGCCCAAGGTAGAGACGACTTCGCACCGGGTGAACGACGAGCAGACATCGAGCAGTGGTGGAACCGAATGCATACTCCGGAGTTCGTTGCTGAATGGGAAATGATGGTTCGCCAGGCAATGTGGAAGTCAGCCGTTGACCACAATCTTGTTTCAACATGGCGCGAAGATGAAATCACACAACTCCGTAGGAGACTTCAAAATGAGCCTTCTTCTGATAGCTAATTGACTGGTCGCCTGTGAGTCAATACCCTTCAGCCACTAGCGCTTTACTAATGTGATCAATCGTGATCCTTTCTGATCGAGACCTTCGCAAACAGATGGCCGAGGGCCGCATTGTGATCGAGCCGTATGACGACTCGTGTGTGCAGCCTTCGTCCATCGATGTGAAGGTCTCGCATCTTTTCCGGGTCTTTCGCAATCACACCGCTGGCGTCATCGATGTGAAGCAAGACCTCACTGATCTCACCGAGTTGGTGGAGATCCCACTCGACGGAGTGTTCATGTTGCACCCGGGTGAGTTTGTTCTTGGATCCACTCTGGAACGGGTTGCCGTTCCCGATGATCTCGTAGGTCGTGTTGAAGGAAAGAGCTCCCTTGGTCGTCTCGGACTTCTGATTCACTCAACAGCGGGGTTTATCGATGCTGGTTTTGATGGCCACATTACACTTGAGTTAGCAAATGTGGCCAACTTGCCAATCACTCTGTATCCGGGCATGAAGATTGGCCAGATCTCATTTATGCAGATGACGTCGCCTGCCGAAAAGCCATACGGCCAGGGCGCCAAAGGTTCAAAGTATCAAGGACAGCGTGGGCCCACGTCGAGTCGTTACTTTGAAAACTTTCGCACGCAGCAGTAACAACCGCTGACGTGTTGCGCACACGTATCGCGCTGTGCGAGTTAGTTATTCACCAACGGGAGTGCTGAATGGCACCTCTTGGTTTGCAAGACGCTTCTCGCCGTTTTCTAACGCATCAAGAACGTGAATAGCAATGTCTGCAACTTTCACATCATCATCTGTTGCGCCAGCCGCTTTCACGCCGTCGTCCATCATGATGTAACAGAATGGACATGCAGTAGCAACGCGTGATGCGCCGGTACTCAGTGCTTCCACTGCGCGCTCATCGTTCACTTTTGTGCCGATGCTTTCTTCCATCCACATGCGCGCACCACCAGCGCCACAGCACATTCCTTTTGTGCCGTTGCGTGGCATTTCAACAATCTGCACACCCTTGATCGAACCAACAACTTTGCGTGGTGCCAAGTACACGTCATTGTGACGACCCAAGTAACACGAGTCGTGATACGTGATGCGATCATCAAGTGAAGCATTACGCATATCCAACTTGCCTGAGTCAATGAGGTGTTCCAACAACTGGCTGTGGTGAATCACTTCGTAGTTACCACCAAGTTGCGGATACTCATTTGCAAGAGTGTTGAAACAGTGCGGGCACTGCGTGATGATCTTGCGCACTCCCATACCGTTCAACATCTCGATGTTTGGCATGGCGAGCATTTGGAACAAGTACTCGTTACCACTTCGACGTGCACTGTCACCAGTACACATTTCATTTGGCCCGAGAATTGCAACATCAATGCCAGCACGCTCAAGCAACTTTGCCATTGCCTGAGTGACCTTCTTGTTCTTGTCATCAAAGCTGCCTGCACAACCAACCCAGTAGAGGTATTCATGGTTGAACGCCGAACCTGGATCAATCACTTCAACGTTGAAGTCTTGTGCCCAATCCGCACGTTCTGCTTGGTTCATTGCCCATGGGTTGCCCTGGTTTTCCATTGCGCGGTAGGCGTTACCCAACTCTGCGGGGAAGTTGCTCTCCATGAGCGACAAGTAACGACGCATGTCGAGGATCTTGTCGAGAATTTCGATGTTCACCGGACAATTCTCATCACATGCCTTGCATGTGGTGCATGCCCAGATCTCTTCCGACGTGATGCGTTCAAACAATGAGTTCGCACCGATAGTGATTTCACTGTCAACACCAAGCGGAGGAGACACTTTGCCTCCAGGAGCGTGCGCTGCGGTTGCAGCCATCACTTCACCGGTCTTCAACACGATTTCGCGTGGGTCAAGTGGTTTGCCTGTTGCATGTGCAGGACACACGCTGGTGCAACGACCACACATGGTGCATGCGTCGGTGTCGAGCAACTGCTTCCATGTGAAGTCTTCAACAACGCTTGCACCAAAGGTTTCAAGTGATGTTTCCATGAGATTTGGCATCGCCTTCATCGCGCCCTTCGGGCGATCGCGATCCTTCAAATACATGTTGAGCGGCGAGGTAAATACGTGACGCAACATGGTGACTGGCAGCAATGCGAGGAACACGATGAACGACACAACGTGTGCAACCCACCACACCTGGTGCCATGTTTCGAGCGAACTTGTCGACATGCCATCAATTAACTGAGCGAGCGGGTATCCGACGTAGCTCCACTTTTCATACGACAAGTCGGTGCCGTTTGCTTCGGTGGAAGCAATACGGAACATCTCTGCGCCGAAACCGGAAATACCAATAAAGAACAACACGGCCAAGATCACGCCATGTTCGGCTTTTGTCTTAATGCGAATGCGATAGGGGCGCTGCACGTAACGGCGAATGATTGCCCACAACACGCCACCGGTGAACATGAGTCCCGCAGTGTCACCAACAAACACGTATGCCTGATACACACCGCCGTGAAGGAACTTCAAGCTCTCCGGCAACTGGTGATCAATCTCAAGCACCGTGGTGACGCCGAGCAATATGAGGAAGCCAAAGTAAATGAGTGAATGCATGAGCCCCGCTGCGCTGTCACGAAGCAGTGTGCGCATGTAAACGCCCGCGCGATAGTCAGCAAGACGACGCTTTGCGTTCTTTGGTGTTGTCTTACGACGATCTGGAGTGCCACGCTCCCAGTTGCGAATGCGGTCAGCAAAACGGAACGAACCCCAGATCAACATGATGGGGATAACGGTGTAGAAAGCGACCTTGATTGGGCCCGGAATACCCTCAAACACTTCTCGTGTCATTGAAGATTCGTTGTGCCAGTCAGTGATCAACGGCAAGATGCCAGAGGCCAAAGTGAAAAGGCCGATGCCTAATCCGAAGGCAATCGACAACTGGTACGGCCGAAGTCGGCGGGGTCCCTTGTCGGTGGCGGCGGTGGAAGTGTCGTTCGCGCTCATAACAGTGTCAACGCTACTTCCCACAGCCCGAGTGGGGCAGATTCGTGCGCACAACAACACAAGGCCGTACGTGCGGACCCGTGTTGATCGCGTGTTTACACCCGAAATGGCGTCTTAGTTTGTGGCGTTTTCGAACTCGCGCAAGCGAGCGGCCAAGTTGCGCAACAACTTGACGGCGATAGCTGGTGCAGCCTTGACGGTGGTCTGTAGTCCACGGCCTGTAACCA
>Ga0169931_10002254_pt1 | contig 31547 bp, 32 predicted proteins | sample Kivu_15m_20L_FD_129675 | JGI IMG/M metagenome (GOLD analysis project Ga0169931, IMG submission 129675) | Freshwater microbial communities from Lake Kivu, Western Province, Rwanda to study Microbial Dark Matter (Phase II) - Kivu_15m_20L... | ecosystem: Environmental > Aquatic > Freshwater > Lake...
GAAGTCTCAAGCAGAAGGCGAAGCGAGCTTCAATGAGCCCTGACTACATGCTCACTGTCCTTGCCGCAGGTCTGCCTGCCCAATAGCACAATTTATCGATGTTTTTCTTGCGCTTACCCTGGAGGTGATGCCCGGTTTTGTTTTGAGCATGAGCCGAATTTGGTAGGTTTTTACAGCGGCTTCGCTGTCTTGCAGAATATCCATGATTGATAGGGCATCAGCGACAGTAAGTCCCTGGCGAGTTTTTTGGCGACAGCAGCGCGTAGGGCGTTGAGGACGATGATCGCTGCGGGTGAGCCTACAGGGCGCAAAGGATAGATTGGGGGGCGATCGCCCTAATCCGTAAACTTCAGCCGATGGCGAAAGTTAGCCACCGACTCCACCATGCCCAGGGCAATAAAGTTCGTGAGCAGCGCCGATCGCCCGTAGCTCAGCCAGGGCAAGGGAATGCCCGTAATCGGTGCCAGACCAATGGTCATACCAATATTGATCGCCACCTGAAACACGATCATCGCCAGCACGCCGATGACCAGCAGCGAGCCAAAGTCATCCTTAGCGTTTTGGGCAATGATCACCAGGCGAAAGCAGATCAGCCAGTAGGCCACAATCACCACCATGGCCCCCACAAATCCCCACTCTTCACCCACCGCCGAAAAGATAAAGTCGGTGTGCTGCTCAGGAATAAAATTGAGCTGGGTTTGGGTGCCGTGGCCCCACCCCCGCCCCCAGAGCTGGCCCGCCCCAATGGCAATGCGCGACTGAATCACGTGGTAGCCACCGCCCAGCGGGTCTTTGTCGGGGTCAAGAAACAGCACCAGCCGGTCTTTTTGATAATCTTTCAGCAGACTCCAAGCCATATCCCCTAGCTTGCCCGACACCAGGTTAATCGCGGTCGCTAGCACGGTGCTAAACCATCGCCAGGGCAAGGTAAACCAGGCAATCAGCCCCATGGCTAGGCTCCATCCGAGCCAACCGGGTAGCACCAGGTAAAACAAAATCGTCGCCACCAGAGGCGACACAAACAACACCAGCCAGCCAGGGTTGCAGTTGGCCCAGTAGAGCATAGCCAGGATAATCGCCCCAAACACCAGCGAGGTACCCAGGTCAGGCTGAATGAACACGAGGATCCAGGGCAACACCGTGACCGTTAAGGCGCTGGCCACGCCCCACAGAGTAGAGGCATCCCGCACACTCAGCATGGCGGCCAGGGTAATAATGATGCTCAGCTTGGCAAACTCCGAGGGCTGCAGGTAAAATCCACCAATACCCAGCCAACTCTGGGCCCCACCCCCCACGGTGCCAATAAACATAACCGCCACCAGCAGCAGGTTAACCACTCCGTAGATAATCCACTGCCAGCTGATCAGGTGTTCATAGCGGCTGCGGGCGATCCACAGCGCCAACCCTAGGCCAATCAAGCCCAGCACAGCGTGGTTAAGACCATAGGCCACGGTATGGATATTGCGCTGGGTGCTGGAGATCACGATCGCCCCAAAGCCAGTCAGCGCCACTGGCAGGGCCAGCAGCACCCAATCAAGGCCCTGCCAGCCTGCACAGAGCGATCGCCAGCGCTTTTGCATATCCGTTATAAACATCGCTCCCTCCTAGGCCAGGGCCGCCATAGACACCTTAGCCGCCACCTGCTGGGCCATCGCTCGCAGGGCTTTGGCGCTGGCTGAGTCGGGGTGTTGCACCACGATGGGAATGCCCAGGTCGCCCCCCTCCCGCACCGCCATCTCCAGCGGAATGCAGCCCAGCACCGGCAGCCCCAGCTCCTGGGCCAAGGTTTCGCCGCCGCCGGAGCCGAAGATGTCGTAGCGCTTGTCGGGGGCATCGGGGGGAATAAACACGCTCATATTTTCAACGATGCCCAGCACCGGTACCTGCAACTGCTGGAACATCTTCAACCCCCGCCGAGCGTCGGAGATCGCCACGGCTTGCGGCGTCGAGACAATCACCGCTCCAGCCATGGGCACAGCCTGGGCCAGAGTAAGCTGGGCATCACCGGTACCGGGGGGCAGATCGACAATTAAATAGTCGAGGTCGCCCCACTCCACCTGGTAGAGAAACTGTCGAATGATGCCGTTGAGCATGGGGCCCCGCCAGATCACCGGCTGGTCACGGTCAATTAAAAAGCCCATCGACACCATTTTGACGCCGTGGTTAAAGGCGGGCTCGAGCACCTCCCCCTGCTTCACCACCACCTGGGCCTCGCTCAGACCCATCATGATTGGGGCGTTGGGGCCGTAGATGTCGGCATCGATCAGGCCCACGGCAGCCCCCGCCTGGGCCAGGGAGACCGCCAGGTTCACTGCCACGGTGCTTTTGCCAACACCGCCCTTGCCACTAGAGACCGCAATAATATTTTTAACGCCGCTGATGCCAGTGCGATCGGGCAGGGCCTTTTGCTGGGGCGTTTCGGCGGTCAAGTCGACCTTGACGGCCTCTACCCCTGGCAGGGTGCGCACCGCCCGTTCGCAGTCTTCGACAATAAACTCCCGCAGGGGGCAAGCGGGGGTCGTCAGCACCAGGGTGAAGCTTACGGTGCCCTCTGCGATCGCCACCTGGCGGATCATATTGAGATCCACCAGGCTCTTTTGCAGCTCCGGGTCTTGTACCGGGCGCAGCACTTCTAAAACAGAGGCTTCAGTCAAAGTTAGGGTCATGGCGTTGATCGCGGTCAGCGGAGAAACAGGGGCGCGCTAAAGTCCGGACTATACCTAAAATAACCTGTTTGGTTTACAGGGCTTTATTTAAGCGAACGCTGCGGGGGTCATCGTTCACCACCGCTTGGCGGGAGAGGATCTCCCTGTCAACCTCTGACTGGCGGCCTAGGAGCTGCCGGTGGGGCAAGGGGGCCTGGGCGATCAGGGCGTCTAAATTTTCGGCCAAAATTTGCCGGGGTTGTTCACCCACGGCGGTGGCAATGGGGTCGCCGGTCGCCTCCAGATAGACAAAGTGGGGAATGCCCTCGACTCGGTAGGCCAGCATCTCCGGGAGCCAGGTGTTGTTGTCGATGTTGAGCATGACAAAGTTGATGCGATCGCCGTAGTTTTCCCGCAGCTCCGCCATATCGCCGGCCATGGCCTGGCAACTGGTGCACCAGTTGGCGTAAAACTCTAGCAGCGTTGGCTTGCCGTTGGTCTGGGCCACCTCGTAGGGCACGGCACTGGCTGCTAGCTCGGGCAGGGAGGGCACCGTCGATTGGGTACCAATTCCCAAAACCACCACCACCGATAGCACCACGGCGGCGATCGCCACCACCAGATTACGGGCCCGGCTCGGCGATAGCCCCGCAGCGGTTGACAGGTTTTCTGGCACAGTTTCTGGCATAGGACAATAACCTTCTAGAACCTTCTAGGAATTCTGGTTGCCGAGGATTTAGGGGTTGAGAATGTGATGGGCAAACCGGGTCTCCGGTTAGGATGGAAGCAGACCACTGGTTTTAGTGTAGAAGCATTGGGGTATAGAGTCGGCCATGAAAAAACGGGTCAAGCTGATTTTTCCCAAGCGGTCTGTGCACATGCCGATCACCTATCGGCTCGCCAAAGACTTTAACATTGCCGCCAACATTATTCGGGCCCAGGTGGCCCCCAACCAGGTCGGTACCCTGGTCGTGGAGCTGTCCGGGGATATTGACCAGCTCAACGATGGCATCGACTGGTTAGAGGTTCAAGGCATTGAGGTGTCTGGGGCCAGCGGCGAGATCGTCGTAAACGACGACCTCTGCGTCCACTGTGGCCTTTGTACGGGGGTATGCCCCACCCGCGCCCTCACCCTCGATGCCCAAACCTACCGGCTCACCTTTGCCCGATCGCGCTGCATCGTCTGTGAGCAGTGCGTACCCACCTGCCCGGTTCAGGCTATTTCGACTAATTTGTAACCCCCATTCAGGAACTGCCCTAGGGAACCGTCGCGGAGAAAATTGCCATGAAACAAGACCGCTCACTGCGCACGCTGGTTCAGACGCACTGGCTCTCCTGGGCCCTGTTGGTGATCGCCTACACGACCTTTGGCGGGTTTTTGCATCATTTGAAGATCACCCCGGCCACCTGGGTGTTGATGGGCCTTGTGGCCATCGGCGGCACATGGCTCATTACCCTCGGCTGGCCCCAGGCTCGCCGGTTAATGTTGATCGGGTTTCAGTCGGATCTGGGGTACTTTGCCATGGCCTTAACCCTGGCCTCCTTGGCGGTGGTTGCGGTCAGCCAGTTTCAGTGGTTTGCCTACTTTTCGATGCTGGTGGCCGTGTCGCTGCTGGCCCGAGTCGACAATCTGATTGCCGGGTTTAAAGACGCCCTGGCCTTTGTCTGGCTATCGGGCCTAGCGCTGTTGGGGCTAGCCCTGAGCTGGCTACCGTTGCTGCTCCAGTCTGCGGTTCACGACCTCCACCCCTAGGGTTAGGGATCCCATCGGTGCAACGCAATCGCACCCCCCTAGAATCACAATAGTGCCCGCTGTCTGGGTAGCCCCGTCCCTGTGTAGGATGGTTACATAGACCCTTGCCGGTTGTATACGGTCGCCTGTGAGCTGGGCCGATTGCTCCCCAGCGTAGCCAGGGCAAGGATCTGACGTTTTTGCTCGTTAAGGGGGTTTAAGTATGACGGTGGCCAGTACGCAATCGATTCCAGCTTTTTGCGAGGGCATTCAGCACTTTGGGGCGCTGCCGCCTGAGTTTACCGCCTACGGGCAGGCCGCCGCGATCGCCCCTGGGCAAACCGCCATCACCTCCCCCAGCGACCCAGCGGCAGTCTACCAAACCCTGCTCGCCGCCGATGCCCTGCGCTACCTCACCCTACAGGTGACCGCCAGCAAAGAATCGGGCCACCCCGGCGGTTTCGCCAGCATTGCCGAGGCGATCGCCGCCCTAGTCATGCTGGGCTACAAAAATATTGTCACCGAAGTCGGCCACCACGCCCCAGGCTTCTACAGCAACGTGTTTTTAGACCGCTCCCTAGAAGCGATGGGGATTGAGACCGTGCAGCAGCTGTGCGATCGCTTCCGCGAAACCCACGGTCTACTCGGTCACCTGTCGGGGCAGATCCCCGGTCTACTAGCCCCCGCTGGCCCCCTGGGCCAGGGTCAACACTTCGCCATGGCCGGGGCCAAACTACATCCCGGCGTGCTGTTTCCCGTCACCATCGGCGACGGTGGCCTGGGCGAACCCTACATCATGAGCAGCTTCGGCCACTTCAACACGGCCTACCCCACCGTCACCAACATCTTGCCCATCCTGGTGTGGAATGGCTACTCCCAAGAGCACCACAGCATGGTCTCCACCAAGTCTAACCAGGCCATGATCGACTACTGGCGCGGCAACGGCTTCCAGGAGGTGGTGCTGGTCGATGCCAAGGATTTCGACGATGTCAGCCAGCCGGGAAACTATGTCGATAGCACCGCCTTCTCCTTTACCCAGCGGTTTGCCTTTACCCAGGCCGTCCTCGAAGCCACTGACAAAGCTGCCAAACTAGCCCTGGGTGGCACCCTCACCGTGCTGATCGTCAAGCAGCTAAAGGGGGCCGGTGTTCACAAGCGCGGTGCCCAGTCCCACAACCTCTACCCCGGCGATTCCCTCGAACGCGATTACATTGTCAGCGCCCTCACCACCCGCGCCCTGCACCCCGAGGCCTGGGCACTCGTCCGCACCAACTACGAGCGCTCCATGGGAGGCCCCGGTGCCCAGACGGCGGTCACAGAATCCGTGCTGCCCCTGGCCGACCTGGGCTCGTTGCCCCTCAACGAGTTTCCCGTAGGCGGCGATAAGCAGGTGTCCACCACCGCCATGGGGGCCCTGGTGGGCTACGTGGGCCAGCAAGACGCCCAGTTTGTCGTCACCAATGCCGACGGCAATGCCGCCTCGGGCATCAACAACATCAACCAGGCGCTCAAGATCATTCACCCTACGGTCGACGCCACCTACTTCCAGCAGCCCCAGGGCCAAGTGTACGAGCCCCTCAGCGAAGATGCCTGCGCGGGTCTAGCCGCGGCCCAGGCCCTCTTCGGGGCGCGGACTCTCTGGTGCTCCTACGAATCCTTTGCCATCAATGGTCTACCGATCTGGCAGACCGTGACCCAGGCCATGGCCGAGCTGCGTCGCCCCACCCCCTCCACCATTGCCCTGTTTACCGCCGGGGCCCTCGAGCAGGGCCGCAACGGCTGGACCCACCAGCGCCCCGAGGTCGAAAACTACTTCGCCGGGATGATGCGCAACGGCAATATTTATCCCCTCTTCCCCACCGACGCCAACAGCATTCAGGTCTGCTACGACTGGGCCCTGGGCACCCGCAACAAGGGTATCCCCATTACTGCCAGCAAGTCGCCCCTGCCCATTCGCGCCAGCTTCGCCCAAACCCGCCAAGCCCTAGCCGAGGGGGCCGTAGAACTCGCCTCCACTCCGGGTAGCCAAACCATCGTGTTCGCCGTCATTGGCGACATGACGCTGATTCCCGTGTTTGAGGCGGCTGAGCAGTTGGCTAGCCTGGGTATTGGCAGCCGCATTGTCTCCGTGGTGAACCCGCGCCAGCTGTACCGTCCCACCGATGTCGCCTGGGATATGTGTGCCGAGGCCGATAGCGGTTTTCTCGATGATGCCGGCTTCGATCGCCTCTTCGGCGGCGATGGACTGCTGGGCATTACCGGCGGTTCCAGCGCCATGCTGGAGCCGATTATGCTGCGCAGCACCGCCCCTCGCGATACCTTTGCCTGGAAGCGGGGCGAAACCACCGCCAGTGCTGGCCAAATTATGGCCCTCAATGGGCTCACCGCCGCTGGCTTTGTGGCCAGGGCGAAGGTGCTGTTGAGCTAGAGACTGGGATTAAACATCCCAAAAAGGGGCGCAGATACCTGCACCCCTTTTTGAGGCCATTACAACCGCTTAGCCTCGAAAACGCTAGGGAGTCGGCGCAGCGGGAGCCGATGCAGGATTAGCCCCCTGGGTTCGAATATAGTCCAGCACTTCTGTGGAGGGAAACAGCCGCACCTGGGCCAATTGAGCATCCAGGGCCGGGTCATTACCCTCGACCATCATCGATAGCAGCCACTCCAGAGAAAGCACCTGCACCACGATATCGCCACCGGCCGATCCGTTAGACTCCTCGTAGCGATCCAGAAGCGTCTGCAAATCATCGCGGGAAAAGAACATGGGCAACGACGGTTGCCCGTCCTCGTTAATGGTCAGGTAGGGGCCATCTGCTCCCTGGCGGGCAATAAACAACGGCACCCCCTGAAAATCAGGCTCAAGCTGCGTCGCGGCTTCTAGTTCTGCACCGATGGGCAGATACAGCAGCGGCACATTGGCCTCATCACTTAAAACGGTTTCCTCAAAAAGGGTGCCTAAATCCACCAGGGCCACATCGGCACTGGGATCTTCCTCCCTCGCCCGGGCTAAGAACTCCGATGCGGCGACTCCATCCAAAAAGACGACTGGCACTTTAACGGCTTCATTGTCGACTTCGGCCTCAGCGGTGAGGGGCTGGCCATCGGAGTTGAGAATGATAAAAACCGGCACCTGTTCTAGCTTAGAGACAATAGACTCCTCGTCTAGGGCAGCGGCAGGGAGGGGAATGGCGCCGATCGCGGCCAGGAGGCTGCCACTCACCAGGGCCGCCGTGAGGGACAGGGAACGCAAAAAATTAGGCAATGTGTGACTCATAGGGTATTGAATCGCTAGGCGATAGTAAAGGGTTGCGCTTCAAGTCGCTGCAATGACTATAGATACTACAAACTTATGGCATGGATGGGAACTGGCTCTGTGACAGCCAACCACCCATCAAGATAGTTAACCAAGCCTCTACAATCGGGATGACAGGATTTGAACCTGCGACATCCTGCTCCCAAAGCAGGCGCGCTACCAAGCTGCGCTACATCCCGTAGACCTAAGTCAGTCGTATCTCAGTATAGCCTGCTTTTTTGCCGAACTGGCACAGCCGATCCGACCCTCAAATTTACGTCCCCCTCACCGAGACCCATTTTCTATGGCTACCTCAGCCTATCCTCTCCACCAGCTGCCTGGGCTGAGTCAAGCCCACGCCCAGGGCATGGCCCAACTGGGCCTCACCAACACCGCCCAGCTACAGCGCTATGGGGTCTCGGTAGAACGACGTCAAACCCTAGCTCAAAAAATGCAGGTGCCGCTGCGCTACGTTACCAAGTGGGTCATTTTGGCCGATCTAGCTCAGGTAGCCGGGGTGGGCTGCCAGTTCAATGGGTTGTTGCTCCATGCTGGCATCATGTCGGTACCGCAACTGGCGGAATGTTCGGTTCAGAGACTCTACACCCAGCTCCGACGACTCCATGTCGCGACCCTCCAACGCAATGACCTCTGCCCCACTGCCGACCAGGTTAACCTGTGGATTCAGCAGGCGAAAGTCTTGACCAGAGGCTCCTAGGAGTTTGACCAGGCGGGTACCACTAGTCAGGGTACCAAAACATGCCTTTTATACCCTCTGGGTCGGGCATAAAGCCCAATCCTTTGTAAAAATCGACCACCTGGGGGTCAGCAAATAGAGTGACGTTGCTGATATCTTCACTGCGCAGTTTTTTAATCAGCTGACGCATGAGTTCTTTACCCAGTCCGCGGCCCTGAAAGTCGGGGTGAATCACCACATCCCAGATCGTGGCGTTAAAGGCGTGGTCAGAGGTGGCCCGCGAAAAGCCCACTAGGCGGCGGCGAGCCCCCCGGTGCTCCCACATGGTCACGACTAGGTAGCTGTGCTGAATGGCCTTTTTAACCTTGCGAATGGGTCGCCGGGCCCAGCCCACAGCGTTACATAGCTCTTCTAGCTCGTAGAGGTCAAGATCGCGATCGGTGCTAAATATAATGCTTGACCCTTCGCCTTGTTCAGGCAGGGCCTCTAAGACGGTGTTCCCTGGCGTTGTCTCCCCAGAGGCGGTGCCATCCGATCCGACAAAAAGACTTTTCCAAAAACCCATGCAGGCCCTGTCTGATAACGCAATGGCACAACATTCAGTGACATAAGTCGACGCCTCAAAAAACGCAGTCGCTAACCGCAGTCATTGGTCGCGGCTAAGGCTAGACTTAGGGCTGAACACTATGTTTCATAGTATATCCCCATAAAATCCCCCTGCCCCTGGCATCTTCAGATTTGTACCAGCTACCTCAGTCGAGGTTAGCTTGGGTGCTAATCCCTGGCGATCGCCGGGCAGGCTTGAGCCCATTAACCCCCATGCCTCTAGGTCTACCGCTACCTCTGGAGTTCCACCCTTCCCACCATGGCCGCTGGCTTAAACCCCGCCGCAGTTGAGCTACTCAAGCGCTTCAACCGGGCCTTTCCGCAATTCTATGAGCAGTTTGTCAGTAGCGAGATTCAGCTGCAGAACCTGCGTTTGGCTTACCGGCTGTACAAACAAAAACAAGCCGTCCTTGCGATTAAGCCCGAGGGCACCAAGAGCGCTCTGCACTTTGTGTACCGTAACCAGTCGTTTTTGCTCAGCGATATTTTTGGTGTCCTGGCGGCCTACGGCCTGACCATCCATAACCTCAGCCTCTACGGTCAGATTTATCCGCCCACGCTGGTATTTATTAAGCTGTTGGTGTCTCGAGATGGCAAAGCCCTGAGCCCGAAGACCACTGACAGTGTCTGTCGGGCCATCCAGGCCACCCTGGCGGGGACCTTTGAAGTAGAAGAAATGCTGAGCGTTGAGTTCAACCTGAATGCTGGCCTAGAACGGGTCACAACCGATTTCTACATCGATCCAGTGTTTCACCTACCGGCTCTGCTGATTGAGGCCGACAACCAGCCCGGCCTGTTTTATAAGGTGATGTACGCCATCTGGCAAGAAGATCTTCTGGTGGTCAACGCCAATCTGCTGGTGTGGCGGGGGCGCACGCGTCTCATTCTCTATCTGCTCGGCCCCAACGGCAACCTAATTCCAGATTATTTGGGCCAGAAAATTGCCGAGGGTATGCGCTACCGCCTCATGGGCTAGGGTAGGATCGAGCTATGGCCACTACCTCTGTTTTGGGTGTACCCCATTACTACCAGCTGACAATGGAGGGATCTAAGCCTCCCCTGGTTTTTATTCACGGTTGGCTGCTAAGCCATCGGTATTGGCAGCCGATCGTCGATCGGCTGAGCCCTGACCACCCCTGCCTGGTCTACGATATGCGGGGGTTTGGCGAGTCTCGCTACCACCTGGAGGGCCATAGCCCTGGGGTGCCCGCCGCGGCTACGGCCCTGGGGGCATCGACCTCACCCTACGGGCTGGGGGCCTACAGTCGAGATTTAGCGGCGCTGCTGGGTCAGCTCAACCTGGGGCCAGTGTGGCTCGTGGGTCACTCCCTGGGGGGCAGCGTAGCCCTCTGGATGGCCCACTGCTTTCCAGACCTGGTGCAGGGAGTTGTGTGCCTCAACTCAGGCGGTGGCATCTATCTGGAGCGAGAGTTTCAGCAGTTTCGGCAAGCGGGTCAGTCAATTGTGCAGTGGCGCTCTCCCTGGCTGGGCCGCCTCCCCCTGCTCCCCCTGCTGCTGACCCGCATGATGGTACACCAGCCCCTGGCCTACCGCTGGGGCCGCGATCGCTGCCTCGATCTATTGCAGGCAGCCCCCGAGGCGGCCCTAGGGAGCTTGCTAGAATCCACGACCGAGGCAGAAGTCCACCTGTTACCTCAGCTGGTAGCGACGCTCCAGCAGCCGGTATATTTTGTCGCGGGTCGCCAAGATCAGGTGATGAATATTCGCTATGTCAACCACCTGGCGGGCTACTTGGCAGCCTCGAGCCAGGGACAGGCCCCTGTGATTGAACTGGAAAATTGCGGGCATTTGGCGATGTTAGAGCAGCCCCAGGCCGTAGTCAAGGTGCTGAGAGAAATTTTGGCCAATCCTTATTCCCTACCGTCGGCCTAGAGCACCGTTACAGTATGGCTACCACCCATTGGGGCTACCCACCATCGCGACCGCCAAAACAGCCATAGGACAATTCTGGCCGCAAAAACACCCGAGAGTTATGTTTCTTCTCAAGGGAGCAGGCCCTGGGCCCCTGCGGGGGTATCTTTTTCTTTCTGGAGAGTCTTCGTAAATGCTCTTCTGAGCAGGCTGTGCTGGGGTGAAGCGATAAACGTAGCCAACTGGAGAAATCTTGGTCAAGATCCTACAATACAAAAGAGATGCCGACGACTGGCCGTGTTTCGTCTCGGCATCTCTTCTGGTTCGCTCCTCACACTTTCATAACTATAGGGCTAGTGTCGGGAAATGTCACCCCCTAATGGCCAGTTGAATGAACAGTTTTTCTTATAGGGGTGACACCCCTGAGCGACGGATGCGCGATCGCCCCTCTAAAACGAAATTGTAGCCAGCGATACAGGATTTCCGCCGTTGCCGCTGGAAGGGGGCTCGGGGTCAAGGGACAAACCAGGGCAGGCAGGCTAAACTATGCCCACGGATCTACAGATCAGCCAAGAAACTACGGGAAATTACGGGTTCTCTGTATTAGTATTGGGTGGTTCACACAAACTTCATAAATTACTTGAGGTTACTATTGGTCTGAGAGGGTGTTTGAAAAGAGTTGTCCCAGGTATAGTCTGCCGCTAAGAGACAGCAAAAACGCTGAGTTTTGAAGACATTAGCCTACTCCAAAGGTATAGTCTGAGACGCTTCTCTGAGACGCTTCTTGGCTTTTCAAACACCCTCTGAGCGATTGCATCTCAACCCAGCGTCTACCACTTCGGTCATGGTCTGTACTGCTTCATTCGGCTATTGCTTACTATGCAATCATCTCCTAGTTCCGACAATGCCCGACCCTTCCTGACCTGGCAGCGCATTACTGACTGGGCCCATGCCCACTATCGCGCCAGGATGTTCAACAAAGACGAGCGCATTCCCACTCGGTCTGGGTTGCTCTATCTGGTAGAACGTGGTGCCGTGCGTTTGGTGGGCTCCGCTCAAGACGTGAGTAGTGGCGAGCCAGATCCCGATTTTGATGTCAGCGACGACAATGGCTCTGCCTCCCTAGCCCTAGGACTGAGTGAAGAGGCCTTTTTGGGCTTTGTGGGGGCCGGACAACCCTTTGAAATCGTGGCGCAGTCGCCATTCGTGCTGCAAAGCTTTGCCCACATCGACCAAACCACGGTGATCTGGCTGTACTGGAGCGATCTCGACAACTGGCCCCACTTTCGGCGCGAGGTGCTTGACGCCTTTCGTTACCAGCACCAGCGCAAGCTGCTGTGGCTCAGTACTCTGGGTCAGCGGCGCACCATCGATCGCCTGCTGGGGTTTTTGACCCTGCTGATCGAAGAATTTGGTGAACCCTACGAGGCAGGCTACTACCTACCCTGGTCTCTCACCCATGCTCAAATTGGCAGCGCTATCGGCTCCACCCGAGTCACCGTCACCCGCTTGATGGGTAAGCTGCGCCAGCGCAAATTGATCCACATCTATAAAGATGGGCTGATTGCTATTCCAGGTGACCCGCTGCTGGCCCGAGAGGCCTGAGGCGACTCTTTCTGACCAATCGTTTCCCAATAGCCGTTTTAGGGTGGGCACTGCCCACCGTTGGGGCAACTATTTTCCAGAAGTTGTCCTAGAACGTCGGTACAGAAACCCGGTTTCTGGGCCAGAAGGCAAGTCATATCGTTAGCGCAGCGACGAAGAAACCGGGTTTTTAGCCATCGTACCGGTGCCCTAGTACCCTAGGGCCAGAGTTTCCAAGCAGTTTTTCAACCCTCTGTAGCCCCGTGGCTTGCGAACGACGGGCCACCCGCACCATACATTCGCCGGGCAATTTCGCCAGAGAGGACGAGGACGCTAGCCCGGGGCCAATCCCTAGGAGCTGAGATTAAGGGGTTCGGGGGGTGGGGTGACCAGTTTGGTGCCGTTCTTCTCGGCCCCATTTTTGTCGGCTCCGATGGGCTTAAAGTTGAGGGGCAGGTTGGTAAACTGGGGCAAAATTTCGGTGGTAAAGGCGGCAGCGGCCTTAGACCGGTAGCGGTTGGGGTTGAAGATGACCGACAGGGTGCGGTTGACAACCACTGAATCAATCTTGGCCCGGTGCAGCACACCCATTTGCAGCTCTTTTTCAATCGCTGAGTTGGACACAAAAGCTACCCCTAGGCCCGACTGCACCGCCGTTTTAATGGCCTCAATGGAGTTGAGCTCCATCTCAATTTTGAGGCGGCGGGTTTCGATGCCGCAGCGGGTCAGCACTTGGTCGATCACCTTACGAATGGTGGACTGTGAATCCAGGGCAATAAAGTTCAATTTGTAGAGGTCTTCGCGCTGAATGACCGCCTGGCTGGCCAAGGGATGGTACATCGGCATAATCAGAGCGAGTTCATCCTCGGCGTAGGGCACGCGTTCTAAGGAGTCCTGCAGTTCAGGAGGAATTTCGCCGCCAATAATGGCTAGGTCTACCTGGCCATTGGCCACACTCCAGGCCGTGCGACGGGTGGAGTGCACATGGAGCTGCACCGCTACATCAGCGTACTTTTGCCGAAACAGGCCAATCATGCGGGGGAGTAGGTAGGTACCAGTGGTTTGGCTAGCACCAATGATCAGGGTGCCTCCCTGCAGGTTTTGTAGGTCGTCGATGGCCCGGCAGGTTTCTTGACAAAGACTGAGGATGCGATCGCCGTAGCTCAACAGCAAATGCCCCGCCTCGGTCAGCTGTGCCCGCCGTCCCCCCCGGTCAAACAGCGGTACATCTAGCTGGCGTTCGAGGTTTTGCACCTGCAGGCTGACCGCTGGCTGAGAGACATAGAGACTGTCTGCCGCTCGTTTAAAGCTGCCCTCGACCGCAATTGCCTTCAAAATGCGCAACTGGTCAAGGGTAAAGGGAAGGTCAGACATGGGCATTAACCCTAACGTACGATAATCCTGGGATGCCAATAAACCATGATGGTAATACAGGCCGATCCCCTTGATGTCGCTCTCACTCTTAATGTCGCCGAATGTTGCCGCAAAATGTTGCCGCAAAATGTTGCCGCAAAATGCTGCCGCAGAATGTCGCCGCAACGTCCCCCAGTAACGTAATGGCCCCAGGCCCAGTGGTGAATTCGGCCTGCCATCCCTAGATTACTTGGTTCGGGACACTCAACACCAAAATTTAGACCAGGATCCCCAAGGATTTATAAAATGTCAGAGGATCCCGAAGGTTCTGAATTGACCCGGCATCCTTTGAGCCGATCTGATCGCGAGGAAGCTATCCAGGCCCAAGATCCGAACCAGGCGACCCCGCGACCCCTAACAAGCGCCCTCTAGGTTGAGTTAAGCCAGCTAATGGCAGGACGGGGGTCAAGACCTGCAACCCAGTGCGACTAGATACCGAACCCCAGAAAACATCTGTTATGGTAAGGCAACGCCGTAGTTGAGTTTTGTACTAACCCCCTATGGACTCTGCCTTCTCCCTGAGTGCTCGCCATGAGCAGGTGCTACAGGCCACCATTCGCCACTACATTGCCACGGCAGAGCCGGTGGGATCACGGGCCTTGGCCCAGGAATATAACCTGAAGGTGAGTCCGGCCACGGTGCGTAACACCATGGGGCTGCTCGAAAAGCACGGCCTCCTTTACCAGCCCCACACCTCATCGGGGCGAGTGCCCTCAGACTCTGGCTATCGGCTCTATGTCAATCGACTCATGTCGCCGTCGCTCCAGGTTGGCCGCCGGGTCGATGCGGCCCTGTCAGAGGAACTGGATTGGATGGGGCGCAGCCTGGAGGCGCTGCTGAAGGAAGCAACTCAGATTTTGGCCCAAATCAGCGGCTATCTAGCCCTGGTCACAGTGCCCCAGTCCAATACGGTGTTGATTCGCCACATTCAGCTGGTGACGGTGGAGGGCGGGCAGGTGCTAATGGTGGTGTTGCTCGACTCGTTGGCCACCCAGTCGGTGGTGGTGAAACTGCCGTCGCTAACGCCCTCCACCCCAGAAACTGCTCCAGAACCGGGCAGCCGCGACCTAGAGCTCCTGTCGAATTTTTTGATCCATCACCTGCGGGGGCGTCCCTTGGCCGATGTGGCCACTCTCAACTGGGATGAACTGGATACCGAGTTTCAGCCTTTTGGGGCACTGTTGTGCCAGGCGCTGACTAACTTGGCCCAGCGCTCCCAGGGGGCTGAGACACCCCAGTTCGTAGTTAGCGGCCTGGCCGAGGTTCTGCGCCAGCCCGAGTTTTCAGACGCCCAGCGCATTCAAGCGATTGTGCGGTTGCTAGAAGAGGATCAATCGCAGCTGTGGCCGCTCTTCTTTGCCACCCCACCCTTGGCCAACCAGATGCTGAATGGCCTTGATATCCATGGCCTGGCGATTAAAGGCGTGGACGTCAATGTGTGGATTGGCACTGAAAATCCCTTAGAGCCTATGCAAGGCTGTGCTCTGGTGGTGTCTAACTACACCCGCCGCGATACCGCCGTAGGGAGTGTCGGCGTACTGGGGCCCACCCGCATGGTCTACGAAAACGCCGTGGCGGTGGTTAAATCCGCCGCCGATTACCTATCCACGGCCCTCAGCGATTAGGAGAATCCCTCGTATAGTGCTGGCCAGATGCTTAGGACACGAGACGCTGACATCGCCAAAACTAGACCGCTATCTGGCTGGCCATCGCTCTGTAGCGGGGGAGAACCGTGATCATCACCGAAATATTGGCAATTTTGTCGATCGCGGCGGCCACGGGGTTGCGGTTGGCCCTGCCCCTGTTGCTGATTGGCCTCATGTCAGGCCCTCAGCTGTGGTCTAACGTGCCGCTGCTGTCACGGCTACCGCCGGCCCTGGTGCTGGGGGTGCTGGCGACCTGGTCCATGGCAGAACTCATGCTGTCTAAGGATCGCCACAGTCAGCGACTGTTTCAGATACTAGAGCTTGCGCTCAGCCCAGGAGTTGGGGCGGTGGCCAGTATTGGGGTAGCTAGAACCCTCGGCCTAGATAGCTGGCTCCATTGGCCGATCGGAATCACCAGTGCCCTGTTGGCCCTGGTGATTCAACTGCTCCAGGTGGGTCTCTTCTACCGGCCCCGTCGGCCACCCCTGTGGGCTTTTTTCGTCGTTGATGGACTCTGCATTGTGCTGGCGGTGTTTGCCTTCGATGCCCCCAACCAGGGGGGCATTATCGCCCTAGTGATGCTGTGGTTGGTGATCCGCACGGCATACCTATGGCGTCATTCACCCCAGCGGCCCCGATCAGATTAAAGGCCAGATGAATGGCCCACGACCGATCTCATCCCTAGAGAATACCCACAAAGTGCAGGGGGCCGTGGCCACTCACCAGCTCTAGCAGCAGGGCCAAAAAGCCTAGCATCGCCAACCGTCCATTCCAGACCTCGGCGACGGGGGTCAGCCCCCAGGCCGAGCGCTCTTGGGGATAAATCTTGACCTTTTTGTCGGGTTCTACCACGTCGGAGAAGAGCTGGCGAGGGGCCTCCAGGGCCTCGGCAACCAGGTCAGCCAGGTCGGCGATGAAACGGGGATGGGTGTTGAGGGCCGGTACCCGATGGAAGCCTTGAATACCTGACTCTGTGGCAATCTCGCGGTATTCGATATCGATTTCTTGCAGGGTTTCAATGTGCTCGGAGACAAAGCTAATGGGCACTACCACTAGATCCTTGACCCCTTCATGGGCCAGGGCCTCGATCGCATCTTCGGTGTAGGGCTGCAGCCACTCCACGGGCCCGACCCGGCTCTGGTAGGCCAGGGTGTGGGGGTTGGGGCGGTTGAGCGCCGCCATAATCAGCTCGGTACAGTGCTCAATCTCGCGCTGATAGGGGTCACCGGCCTCTTCAACGTAGCTCACCGGTACACCGTGGGCACTAAAGAAAATGTGGGCTTGGTCAGGCTGGTCGAGCTGGTCGAGTTCCTGGGCAATCAGATCGGCCATGGCGGCGTTGTAGCCGGGGCGGTCGTACCAGGAGGGCACCACCGTGTAGACAATCCGCTGGAGGGAGGGATCTTCGACCCAGAGCTGCTGCAGCAGGCGAAAGCTAGAGCCGCTGGTACTGATGGAAAAATGCGGGTACAGGGGCAGCACCACCAGCCGCTCGATGCCGTCGCGCTTGATCTGGGCTACGGCCTCTTCGGTGAAGGGGTACCAGTAGCGCATGCCGATGTAGATGTTGGCCTCGGTACCCCGGTCGGCTAGCACCTGCTTCAGGGCAGCGGCCTGCTCTTCCGTAATGCGGCGCAGGGGCGAACCACCACCAATCTGCTGGTAGTTGGCTTGGGAGCGCTTGGCCCGTGAGCTAGAAATTAACCAGGCCAGGGGACGTTGGAGCCAGGGGAAGGGCAGGCGGATAATTTCTGGATCGGCAAACAGGTTGAACAGGAACGGGCGAACATCCTCGATCTGCTCTGGCCCCCCTAGATTGAGTAATAAGACCCCAACACGACCCATGGCACTACAGTGGTTCTAAAGTAAGTACGCCTATCTAGATTATCCTACAAGCTGAATGAACAATTCCTGACGGTGATGGCTTCCCCTGCTGCTTTAGATGCTGCGATCGCAAAGCTCAACAACCGCCTGAAGGCGGCCCGCCTCGGTTTGCAGGTGGAATGCCGGGGCGATCGCCTCAACCTGCGGGGCACCCTGCCCCCCCGCCCTAACAGTGCTAAGACCCGCCCCCACCAGCAGCGCATTCCGCTGGGATTGCCCGCCACCCCAGCGGGGCTGAAGCAAATTGAGCAAGATGCCAAGGTGATTGCGGCCCAGCTGATCGAACGGCGCTTTAGCTGGGCCGAGTACCTGGCCCAGGCCGAGGTGCGATCGCCGGAAACCATGCCCCTGGAGGAGCGCATCGCCCAGTTTAAGACCCATGTGATGGCTCGCCCCAGCCCCGATGTCGCGGCCTTGGCCTCGCGCAAAACCACCTGGGACAAAGCCTACGCCCCCTACCTAAAAAAACTCCTGGCCCAGACGAAGCAGCAGCCGCGACAGCCCTTGGATGCCGCCATGGTGGCCACCCTTGAGGCCCTAGCGCCCCACTCCCGCAGCCGCCAGGTGGCCTGTACGGCCTTCAAGGCCTTTGCCGCCTTCCAGGGGATGACGCTACCAGACCAGATCAACAGCCTGGGGGGGCGGTATGGCAACAGCAAAACCCAGCGCCGGATGCTGCCCTCCGACGAAGTCATTGTCGAATGGTACGATCGCATCCCCAACCCAACCTGGCGCTACGTGTACGGCATCATGGCCACCTACGGTCTGCGCAACCACGAGGTGTTTTTTTGCGACTACCAGGCACTGCGTCAGGGCGATCCCGAGGGCCGCATCACCGTGCTCGAAACCACCAAGACCGGTCTCCACGACGTATGGCCCTTTTACCCCGAATGGATCGATCGGTTCAACCTGGGCCAGGGTACCCTGCCGCCGATTGCCACAGATCTGACCACGACCACCCTCCAGCGCATTGGCCAGCAGGTCGCCATTCAGTTTAAGCGCTACGGCGTGCCCTTCTCGCCCTACGACCTGCGCCATGCCTGGGCGGTACGCACCATCCACTTTGGCCTAGCCGATACCGTGGCCGCCCGCATGATGGGCCATTCGGTGGCGATCCACAACCGCACCTACCACCGTTGGATTACCCACCGTGACCAGCAGGCGGCGGTGCAGGCGGCCCTCCAGCGCGGCGGCTGGCAGGCTCCTGTCTAGGCTCCTATCTGGGCTCCTGTCTCGGGGATTAATCCTGAATCGCGGCTGTCTGAGGCGGATTCGTCGGTATTGGAGGGTTAGCAGGGCCTGGAGGCCACCAGCATAGCGGGCTAGCCCCATCCCTGGCTGGAGCTAGCTGATATCAGCCACCCGAAACCCCATTTGGCACTTAAATTGAGCCGGATTCGGATTGGCATGGTCTGGGTTGACCACCGGTTGGCCACAGTTCAGCACCCCCTGGTGCCAGCGGGGTTGGCCGTGGCGATCGGCCATCAGGCAGTTACAGCACACGGACTGGGGCGAGATGAGTTGGCTATCGGTCATTATTACCAACATGACGGTCACCTCCCATGGGTTAGGGTCATAACCTTTTCCTAATCTTAGGATGACCTATGTAACCTACTGTGTGCTGCCATACGCAATCAAACGAAACCCATTAACCTAATTGGGTCGATTCCTTGGCTTTGCTCACTTCCCTTGACTCGCTCTGCACCGAGATGGTTTTGCGCTTTTTCGGCAGAGATGCCCCGCGCTCAGAGCCCTCGGCCTCGGCGCTGTGGTGCTCGTTGCGTTGCCAGGCCGGCACGGTTTGGTCATAGGCCATTTGTAGAGCCGCCGCCGCAATGGTACGCAGGTCGTACTCTTCGCTGAGCTGAGACACAATCGGCAAAAACGACGCCAATCGCTCGCTGGTGATGGCCTCCCGCATTTGGCTGCGCAGCCGCTCTAGGTTGCGGGCCGCGATCTCAGCCCGAGTGGGAATTTTCACCAGGGTCATGGGCTGCTTAGTGTGGCGCTCGATCTGTCGCAGCTTGTATTTCTCTAGGGGAGTCACCAGGGAGATGGCGATGCCATGCTTGCCCGCCCGCCCGGTGCGCCCAATGCGGTGCACGTAGCTTTCCATGGCATCGGGCATGTCAAAGTTAATCACGTGGGTGAGATCGTCTACGTGCAGGCCGCGGGCCGCAATGTCGGTGGCCACCACCAGCTTCACCTGCTGCTGACGAAACCGCATCAGCAGACGCTCTCGCTGGGACTGGCTGAGGTCGCCATGGTACTCGTCCACGCTGTAGCCCGCCGCCTGGAGCTGGCGGGTCAGATCTCCAGCGGTGCGACGGGTGCGGACGAAAATGATCGCAGATTCAGGATCCTCTAGCTCCAGGATGGGCTGTAGGGCACGCACCTTGGTCCAGCCCCGGGGCACGATGTAGCTCACCTGTTGAATCTGCTTGGGCGAGGCCTTGGGCGACTGCACCGTCACCGTCACCGGGGAGTGGAGAAACTTGGCGGACAGCTCCCGAATCTCGGGAGCCATGGTAGCCGAGAAAAATGCGGTTTGACGGTTGGCTGGGGCTTTGCTGAGAATTTTCTCGACGTCTTGAATAAAGCCCATGTTGAGCATTTCGTCGGCTTCGTCTAGCACCAACCAGCCCAGGTTGTGCAGCGATAGACTGCCCCGGTTGAGCAGATCCAGCAGGCGCCCAGGGGTGCCTACCACAATCTGGGCTCCCCGTTTGAGCTGATCTTGCTGACGCTCGATGGACTGGCCACCGTAAATGGCCAACACATTGGGGCGGCCATTGATGCGAAAACCGCGCATGGCCTGACAGACCTGGATGGCTAGCTCCCGGGTGGGCGTGAGCACCAGGGCTTGCACAGAGGGGTTGCTGGAGTCAACCTGCTCCATCAGGGGCAGGGCAAAGGCGGCCGTTTTGCCGGTGCCGGTTTGGGCTTGGCCGATTAAATCGCGCCCCGAGAGCAAATGAGGAATGGCCTCAGCCTGAATGGCTGTGGGTTCGTCGTAGCCCATGCTTTGAAGATGGCTAACGCGGGCTTCGGACAACCCCAGGCTAGTGAACGATAAGGTCATGATGGTTCCTCGGGACGGTGAACAACGGGAGCAGAAAAGACGTTAGGGGCCAGGTTTCTTGGGCCAGGCTTATTGGGCCAGGCTCAGGGCACTTCTAGGCGGTGGGGCGATCGCGACGAGTTCGCCAAACAGGTCGTAGGTATCGGCGGCGGTAATCTTAACCGGCACGATCTGATTGAGGGGGGCCTCTCCGGTGACGTAGACTAGGCCGTCAACCTCGGGAGCAAACCGGGTCGATCGACCGATCGCCATGCCTGTGGCCGGATTTTCTTGCTCAATCAGCACGTCGACCACCCGGCCAATATGGGCGCGGCTGTGCTCCCAGGCGATGGGCTGTTGGGCCAACATTAACTCTTCGCGGCGGCGATCGCGCTCGACCTGGGGCACTTGATCGGACAGGGAATAGGCCGGGGTGCCCTCTTCTGCGGAGAAGGAAAACACGCCCAAATGGTCGAACCGGTGGCGATCGACAAATCCTAGCAGGTGCTCGAAATGGGCCTCGGTTTCACCCGGAAAGCCCACAATAAACGTGGTGCGCAGCACCGCCTCGGGCAGAGCCGCTTTGATGCGGCTAATCACCTGGTCGTTGACCTGGCCCTGCCAGGGGCGATTCATGGCCCGGAGCACCTCCGGGTGGGAATGCTGTAGGGGTAAATCTAGATAGGGCAAGACGTTGGGAGTCTCGCGGATAACAGCAATCACCTCGGGGGTGAGCCCGGTGGGGTAGGCGTAGTGCATGCGCACCCAGGGCACATCCACCTCACCCAGGGCCCGCAGGAGCTGAGCTAGGCGGGGCTTGCCGTAGAGGTCTACCCCGTAATTGGTGGTGATCTGCGAAATCAGCACCAGCTCTTGCACGCCCTCATCGGCCAGTTGGTGGGCCTCGGCCACGATAGACTCGATCGATCGCGATCGCTGGTTGCCACGCAGGTGGGGAATGATGCAGAAGGCGCAGCGGTAGTCGCAGCCCTCCGCCACCCGTAGGTAGGCCACGCTAGAGGCGGTGGTGCGGTAGCGGGGCACGGTTTCATCGGCAATATAGGTGGGCTCTGGGGAAACAATCTTCACCCGTTCCCCGGCTTCCGCCCGTTCGATCACTTCCACAATCCGGTGGTAGTCGCCGGTGCCCACCAGGGCCACAGCTTCGGGAATTTCGTCCAGCAATTCGTGCTGAAAATGCTGGGCCAGGCAGCCGGTAATCACGACTTTCTTCTGGGCGGTGGCCAGCTCAATCAGCGTGCGCACCGACTCTTCCCGCGCTGATTCAATGAAGCTACAGGTGTTGACCACCACGTAGTCGGCCAATTCTTCGTTGGCATCGACATGGTAGCCAGCCTGCACCAACAGACCCAGCATATGCTCTGTATCAATCCGGTTCTTTTCGCAGCCCAGGTGATTGAATGCAACCGTCGGCTTTAGCCCCATGGTGTCTCTCAAAAGGGTGTCTCTCAAAAGGTAAACGCGCCAATGATGCCAAAAGCTCCAGGTCGCAAGGTCGACTCAATCGCACTAGGACGGTCAAGCATCCCCGCCAGGGGGCTCAAAATCCCTAGTACCACCGCTCAGGCATCCATCAATCCTGTGTTGACGAATTGCCCAGCAAATCTTGTGGCCAATGGCACCAGGGGGCAATACAAATTAACACTCATAAATAATACAACACAAAAGGAGAGACTGTCCTAAATCGCGCTCCAGGGGTTGATATGCTGATAGGGTAGGTTCGGCCTAGGTTTGCTGCGGCAGCCTTGGTCTACCTGTAGTTCTGTACGCTAGGCGAGTCCAGGCAAAATTCACGTGGACTTAATCGAAGTCTTTAAAACCAGTCATCCGGTCATTGGGGTATTGCACCTGCTGCCCCTGCCCACCTCTCCCCGCTGGCAGGGAGACTTGCAGGCCGTCATTGATCGCGCTGAGCAAGAGGCCACCGCCCTCGCCTCCGGTGGCGTTCACGGCATTATTGTCGAGAATTTTTTTGATGCCCCCTTCACGAAGGGCTCGGTCGATCCCGCGGTGGTCAGTGCCATGGGTCTGGTGGTACAGCGTTTGCAGACCCTGGTTACCGTGCCTATCGGCCTGAATGTGCTGCGCAACGATGCCCGCAGCGCCATGGCGATCGCCACCTGTACCGGCGCGGCCTTTATTCGCGTCAACGTGCTGACCGGGGTAATGGCCACCGATCAGGGCCTGATCGAAGGCTGTGCCCACGACCTGCTGCGCTACCGCAAGGAACTGGGCAGCCCGGTGAAAATTTTGGCCGATGTGTTGGTCAAGCATGCTCGCCCCCTGGGCTCCCCCAACCTGATCACGGCGGTGCAGGAGACCCTTCACCGGGGCATGGCCGACGGCATTATTCTCTCGGGTTGGGCCACCGGCCACCCTCCCAGCCTAGAAGACCTGGAGTTGGCCAAGGCGGCCGCTGGCGATCGCCCCGTGTTTATCGGCAGCGGAGCTGACTGGGAAAACATTGGCACCCTGATGAAGGCGGCCGATGGCGTGATTGTGGCCAGTTCCCTCAAGCGCCAGGGCGACATTAACCAGCCCATTGACCCAATTCGGGTGGGGCAGTTTGTGGAGGCCATGCAGGAAGGATTGCAGGCCTTGGAGGGTAACCTCACCCTATCGTCTATGGTGGTTCCCTAGCGGGCTCGCCAGAGGAGAACTGGGCCCTAAGAGAACTGGGCCAGAGTGATAACGGAGGCATTACTATAGACACGGGGTCAGTTGGGGCCATGACATTCTGGCCGCCGCCCCACGGGCAGTTGAAGGTTTAACGTTTTGCTGGAGAGGCTAAGCATGAGACGTCGTCGTCAGGAAAGCCGTTGGATTCATCGCTGGTCGCGCTGGCTGGTGGCGGGCATTGCCGCGGTGGGCACCCTCGGTACCGGTTACCTCACGATCACCAAGCTGATGGGCGGCGGAGCCTGCCCCACGGAAGGGTGTGATCGCGTCCTCTCTAGTCCCTGGGGTACAGTATTTGGTCTGCCCCTGACGCTGTTTGGCTGTTTGGCCTACGGCACCATGCTGGTGATGGCGCTGGCCCCCCTGCTGATCAATGCCGACCAAAATAAGCCCCTGCGCCAAAAGCTAGAAACCTGGACCTGGCCGCTGATGTTTATGCTGGCCGCGGCCATGATGGTTTTCAGCGCCTACCTAATGACGGTGCTGGCCTTTGAGCTCAAGGCCTTTTGCCCCTACTGCGTGGGTTCGGCGCTGTTGGCCCTCTCGATGTTTTTAATTATTTTGCTGGGCAACCGCTGGGAGGACCTGGGCCAGCTTGCCTTTATGGGCTTTATTGTCGGCGTGCTGACCCTCACCAGCACCCTGGCCATCTACGCCCCCATCGGGGCCGGGGACAGCCCCAGCAGCACCGTGGCGGGGCAGGTCGGGCCACCCATTACCACGGCCTCTGGCCCCGCCGAAATTGCCCTGGCCAAGCACCTGAAGGATAGCAGCGCGGTCATGTATGCGGCCTGGTGGTGCCCCCACTGCCACGACCAAAAACAACTGTTTGGGGCTGAGGCCACCGAAGCGCTAAATCTCGTAGAGTGCGCCGAAGACGGGCAAAATTCCCAGGTCGACCTGTGCCGGTCTAAACCAGAGATTACAGGCTTTCCCACCTGGGAGATCAACGGCGAGTTCTACTCGGGTACCCAAAGCCTGGCGCGCCTGGCGGAGCTATCGGGCTACAGCGGGCCTAAGGATTTTCGCCGGTAGCGCCAGCTATGTTGAAGCGTTAGCCTGTAGCCATCCTAAAACCCGTGAAGCCCCTTGAAAGCATCGCTTTCAAGGGGCTTCACGGTCTAAGTGGGTGGGGGGAATCGAACCCCCATCATTAGCTTGGAAAGCTAAATGCAATCCTTTGTTTTCAAGGCTTTCGGCGATAGCAACACAAAACTACACCCAACTTACACCCAAAAGAGCCAGCATCATCAGCCCTTTACATAACCCATGCCAGCACGGGCATGGTCAATTGCCCTGATGATCTTCTTTTGATTGGTTGGCTAGGTCGTCTTTCTGCCGTTCTCTCACCGCAGCTTCGAGCAGGAAGCCTACCAGATTACTGAGGCTACGCTTCTCTTCGGTAGCCCATTTTTCAAGCTCCTCAAAAACTGGGTCGGGTAGATAGGCCGCCAATCGTTTCATGTCCGACATCATGACTCCACCCGCTATCAAAGCACTTTTAGCCGCTGACGGGTCACTCTAGCCAGTCTCAGACCCAATCTGACCTAATATGACTCAAATACATATCAAATAAGTGCTACTATCCAAAATTAAGCCCCATCCGTGCGCGTACCAAACGAGCGGATGGGGCCACCCCTTACAAAGAGGTCTACTTATGATGACAGAAACAAAGCGGCCTGACGGCTACGTCAGGCAGGATACAGGTGACCATTCTACAGAGGCGATTCCTCAGCCGTTGATTGACCTGAGAGGGCATCCTTCCCCAGAGGTGCTGAGGTTGTTGGCGATCGGAAGTCTTGAGGTTGTTAATTCCTGTGTGCTGGCTTTGTACAGCCTGGGTTACGCTCGCCCTGAAGATTGGTCGCAACCGTTGCCAACGGTGAATCCCGGTGAGGTTATGCGGATACTGACCAAACGTGTGATGCTAAGCGACTAAGTCTAGACTCTCGTTTAATTCTTTTGGAACCCGGTATTTTCTGCCGGGTTTCTTGTTTTGCGTGGGAATAAGCTGTTGAGCATCTAAATTGCATGTTGACTTCTGCAAGGCCCTTGCTGCAAGGCTTTCATGGCGACTGTACTAGTGCAGTCTGAATGCCTAACAGCTTACTAACATTAGGTGGGTGTGGCTCACCGCTTTATCAATGTGACTAAGTATTTACACGCAATGATGGCAGTGTATGGCAAACGAGACAAATACCTGCCGGAAATATGTCGAACCCAAGCTTGAAGACGCAGGTTGGGATGGTAAACAACATGACTATACTGAGCAGTACTACTTTACTGCTGGCAAGCTTCGTCCCAAAAATCGGCGGAACCTGCGTGGCAACAGAAAATTTGCCGATTATCTATTGCTCTATAACGGCGATTTCCCTTTAGCCATTGTCGAAGCTAAGCGCAAGCACAAAACACCTGATGACGGCTTAGACCAAGCCAGAGACTACGCTCAAATTTTGGGCATCAAGTTTGCTTACTCTACAAATGGCAAAGGTATCGTAGAGTATGACTTCACGACGGGTCTTCAGTCAGACATAAGGGAGTCTTTCCCCAGCCCTGATGAGCTATGGCAGCGATTAAGGACGAGTCAGGGCTTAAATGATGAACCAATCGCAGAACGCCTCAGCAAATCATTTGACGAAGTAGCCGAAAACTTACTAGCTCCCTTCAATCCCAACAGCGGCAAAGAGCCTCGCTACTATCAGCGGATTGCTATTAATCGAGCGGTAGAAGCCATCCTACGCGATCGCAAGCGTCTTTTGATCACCATGGCAACGGGAACCGGGAAAACTAGCGTCGCCTTTCAAATTTGCTGGAAGTTGACCAATATCGGTTGGAATGCGGCTGGAGAGCACCGTCCACCCCGAATTTTATTTTTAGCCGATCGCAATGTGTTGGTCGACGACCCAATGACCAAGGATTTTGCCTCTTTTGGAGAGGACAAGATCCATAAAATTCAAGGCAGTGCGACCAAGGGACGAGAACTTTATTTTGCAACTTATCAGGCAATCGCCCCAGATAGGCCCTCAACAACCTGAACGCTGACATTACCCAAGCCAACCCAGACTATGTTTGCCGCATCACCTCCGATGCCAAAGAAACTGGCAAAGCCAAGCTCTACCAGTTCAAGGATGTTCAAAATACCACCCATGTCATTGCTGTGACATCTAAGCTCCTGACTACGGGGGTAGATGTGCCGCTTTGCCAAAATGTAGTTTTGGTCAGGGTGATTCGGTCAATGACCGACTTCAAGCAAATTATTGGGCGGGGTACAAGGGTACACGAGAAAAAGGGCAAGACCTATTTCAATATTTTGGACTATACCAAAAGCACGGTGCTGTTTGAAGACAAAGACTTTGACGGCGAGCCAGCCCTGATTCAAGAAGCTGATATTGATGGTCAAGGGAAGGTGATCGAGGGTAAGCTGTTGAGCATCTAAATTGCATGTTGGCTTCTGCGAAGTCCTTGTCTCAAGGCTTTTGTGGCGATTGTACTAGTGCAGTTTGAATGCCTAACAACTTAGCGAACAGACTATCATTCCCGAAGAGGTGGATGAGTCGGTCTACCCACTAGAGGGCGATGAGGCCGAAGGGGTGGCAGAAGTCGATCCTAACGCCGGGTTTCATGGCCTACCCAAGGACGATGATGAGTTGCCCCCTAACAAATTTTATGTGGATGGCGATACTGAAGAGATCCCTGAAGAATTACGCTACGACCTAGATGAGAACCAGCAGCTCCGACTGTCGCGGCTGGTGAACTTTACTAGAGAGCAGGTACGAACCCTATATCGTTCATCGGTCGAGATTCAACAGCGCTGGATTGACCTGGAACAGCGATCGGAAATCATTGACTTGTTGGCAGAACGGGGCATTGACTTTGAAGACTTGAAAGAAGTGGCGAGCCTACCCGATATAGACCCCTTTGATCTGCTGTGCCATATTGCCTTCGATGCCCCTGCACTGACCTACAGGCAGCGGGCAGAGCGGTTGCGGCGGCGGAATCCTGACCTGTTCACTCGCTATGGTGAGGATGCCAGCACTATTCTGGCGACCTTGGTGGATAAGTATGCCGAGCATGGGGCCAGTGAACTAGACTTACAAACGACCTTCAAGGCAAATTTCCCGGAATACAACGTTCTAGAGATTGCCGAGAAGTTCGGCGGGGTAGATCAGTTGCGGGCGGCAATGCTGCAACTGCAAAATCTCCTGTATTCTGCATAGAGTTAGTTCATTTGAGCGAGTGGCATGCCTAAGGGAACCCGAAAGCAAAGCAATCAGCCCGTTACCACCGAGCAAAAGCTGGCCAGCATCATTAAGTCGGCGAGAGACAAGATGCGAACAGATAAGGGGTTGAATGGGGAACTCGATCGCCTGCCTCAGCTCACCTGGATCCTGTTTCTTAAATTGCTAGATGATTCTGAAAAACTGCGGGAAGCGGAAGCAGCCCTGCATGGCGACACTTACAAACCTGTGATCAAAGCGCCCTATCGCTGGCGTGATTGGGCTGCCGATGATGAAGGGATGAGCGGCGATCAGCTGCGGAACTTCGTCAACAACGATACCGTCAAGCTCCCCAGTGGAGAAGAAGTTCAGGGGTTACTGGCCTACCTGCGATCGCTGCAATCCAAATCGGGTCGAGAACGGGCCGATGTGATTGCCAAGGTATTTCGGGATGTCACCAACCGCATGACCAGCGGCGCGTTGCTGCGGGATGTGCTGAACCTGATTAACCAGATTCACTTTGACAAAACCGAAGAAGTCCATATCCTCAGCCACTTCTATGAGGGGATGCTGAAGGAAATGCGGGACGCTGCCGGAGACTCTGGGGAATTTTATACCCCTCGTCCGGTCGTGAAGTTCATGGTGGAAGTGACCGAACCGCAGCTTGGGGACACCATTATGGATCCTGCCTGTGGAACGGGGGGCTTTTTGGTGGAGTCCTATGAGTATCTGAAGCCTCGGTGTAATGCCAAGGAGTGGCAGGTGTTGCAAAGCAGCATCATGGGCGGTGAAGCGAAGTCGCTGCCGTTGCTGCTCGCCAACATGCACCTGCTGTTACACGGGTTTGAGTATCCCAACATTGATGACAAAAATAGCTTGCGCTTTTCCATCGCCGAAATGGATGAAAGTGCCTGGGTAGATGTGATCTTGACTAATCCTCCCTTTGGCGGCGAGGAGGAATCGGCCATTCAAGACAACTTTCCGCCAGGACGCAAAACCAAGGAAACGGCGCTGCTGTTTTTGCAGTTGATTATGCGACGGTTGCGGAAAGATGCCCGCAAGCCAGGGCGGGCGGCAGTGGTCTTTCCCAATGGGGTGCTGTTTGGCGATGGCATCTGTGGTCGCATCAAGGAAGACTTGCTGAACCATTACAACCTGCATACCATCGTGCGGTTGCCCAATGGCACCTTTGCGCCCTACACCAGCATCCCCACTAACCTGTTGTTTTTTGACCGTTCTGAGCCAACAGAAGATATCTGGTATTACGAGATTCCGTTACCGGAAGGGCGCAAAACTTTCTCTAAAACCAAGCCAATTCAGGATAGTGATTTTGAGGGCTGTCGGGCCTGGTGGAAGAACCGGGAAGAGAATGAGCAGGCTTGGAAGTATCCATTTCGAGAGGTGTACCACAAAGCGCTGAAAGAGGCTCAACCCCACTGGGAAGCGGCGAAAGCGGCTGAGGAAGTAGCTAAGGTAAGGAGTCAGCCCAATCAATTCAAGACCTTGAGGACAAAATCAAGTACCTGGACGCGCAGATTTTAGATTTTACCCCTGCCGAGGAACAGAAAGCGATTAAAGCACAGGTGAAGGAGTTGAAGGCTGAGATCAAGCCCTTGCGCGAGCAGGAGCGGGAAAAATGAGAACTGGCTAAGGATGAGCAAGGCAAGGGAGATGCGATTTATTGGGCGGTGTATAACCTCGATCAGAAGAACCCCAATAGTCAGAGTGAGTTTGAGCACTTACCCCCGAGCAGTTGCTGGCGGATATCGCTAAGAAGGATCAGCGGGTAGCAGAACTAATGACCGAGATTCAAGCTATCTTGCAGAGAAATGAATCAGGAGGTTAACCCATGAATATGTTAGAAAATCAGGTTTTAGAAAGGCTAAGAGTGCTTTCTGGTGAAAAGCAACAAGAAGTTTTAGATTTTGTTGAGTTTTTGATTCTCAGGGCGACATCTCAGCATGAAGCAACCCCAGTTCAGCAGCCTACAGGGGTGTCGTTTGCCCAAGCGGCCCATCAATATATTGGCGTGGCAGAAGGCCCAGAGGCCTTGTCTACATTTGGTGAAGCAGACTGACTCTTTTCACTTGGGTGAAAACCACAATGGCAAAAGTAATTGCGATTACCGATGCGTTTAAAACGCTCACCGAGGTTGAAACCCGTTTTGGGGTAAGCCGCAGTGAGCAGGCTAACTTTTTTACCGAATGGCGCGAGGTGTTGCCTGCCCTAAGTGCGACAGAGTTGGATCGCCTGAGTTTATTAAGGCAACGGTTGCTCTATCATCGGGCGGATGGGGATCTACTAGAGGGGGCAGTGATGTTGTTGGTAGCATCGCCGTTGCTGGAACTGGCGGGGTTTTATGATGCACCGTTTAAGCTAAAAGCAGAAGCAGCGGTAGAGGTGACGGTTGACGATGGGGAGGAGGTGCTGCGGGGGCGGATTGATGCACTGATTTTGCAGCAGGATGTTTCTCGCAATAGCTTTTGGGTGCTGGTGCTGGAAGCGAAGAAAACGACAATTTCGACGCGATCGGCTCTACCCCAAGCCCTAGCCTATATGCTGACTAATACCCAAGCCGAGCAGCCCACCTTTGGCATGATGACGAATGGTGATGATGTGCTGTTTGTGAAGCTGACCAACCAACCAGAGAAGCGCTACAGCCTCTCACGGGCGTTTTCGCTTTATACGCTGCCGGAAGAATTGCGGACTGTTTTACAGGTTCTTAAACGCATTGGAAAAGCAATTCAATAGAAAACATGAAAGACGCTTGGAAAATAGTCCCACTTGAAAAAGTTCTACGCTATAGAAAAGAATTTATTCACATTAGCGATCTAGAAAAATATAAGCGTTGCCGTGTCCAGTGTCATGTGCAGGGTATTGTGTTGCGTGATCTGGTCGAAGGCACCCAGATTAGAACTAATACCAAATCCGAGTCATATAACCCCGATTACAAAAAGGCCAATCCGTAGGGGCGAATGGCATTCGCCCTAAACCATTTCGGGGGTAGCCAAGTCGGATTTTGTATAAGAATCAACAGATTTGTAAAGAAGGTGATTTTCTGGTTGCTGAAATTGATGCCAAGCTGGGCGGGTTTGGAATTGTTCCAGAAGAATTAGAAGGCGCAATTGTTAGTAGTCACTATTACCTTTATGGAATTGATGAAGACTTGTTAGATAGAAGCTTTTTTAGCTTTTTCATCAGAACACCCTACTTTCGCGATCAAGTTTCTTCTCAAGGCTCCACCAATTACGCAGCAATCCGCTACTACGATGTTTTGGGCTATACGATGCCCCTGCCCCCGATCGCAGAACAACGGCGAATTGTCGCCCGCATTGAGGAACTAGCCGCCAAGATTGAAGAGGCGCGAGGGTTGAGGGAGAGGGCGATCAAGGAATCAGACGCTCTAGAAAAAGCACTCTTAGATGAAGTCTACAAATCTAATCTTGAAAATTTTGGTTCAGTTAAGCTCTCTGAAGTCTGTTTAACGATCACTGATGGAGATCACTTTGCTCCTAGCTTTCAAGGCACAGGAGTAAAATTCATTTTCGTTGGCAATGTTTCTTCAGGCAGTTTATATTTTCAAGGTTGCAAATATGTTTCGCCAGAGTATTATGCCGCCATCAAATCTCACAGGAAGCCTGAAAATGGGGACATTTTATATAGTGCAGTAGGCGCGACTTTGGGAATACCTGCCATAGTTGACTCGGATGAGGAGTTTTGTTTTCAGCGCCATGTCGCTTTGCTTAAACCAGATCGTAGTCAACTAATCCCTAAATTCCTTTGGCATATATTACGTTCTCGTTCTTTATATAGGGCAGCCTGGGAAAGGACTACAGGTTCGGCCCAGCCAACGGTGCCATTAAGATCCATTCGGTCTCTTCAAGTGCCTAAACCTCCACTAGATGAACAGAAAAAGATTGTTGTTCAACTGAATAAGTTACAAAGTAAAGCTGATGAGATAAAACGGCTCCGAGAAGATGCCCTGAAAGAATTTGATGCCCTCTTACCTGCCATCCTCGACAAAGCCTTTAAGGGTGAGTTGTAAGGAGGGCTTCCCATTATGCATACCATTCCCCCTGATTGACTGACAAAAGTTTGTCTGGATGCTGCTCAAATCCTCTTATGGCAAGGGTTTGAGGCGTTCGAGAGCGTTTCATGGCTCCGTCTCGCCTGTAATGCTTGTCAGCTAAGGCTTTCA
>Ga0169931_10002257_pt1 | contig 31492 bp, 29 predicted proteins | sample Kivu_15m_20L_FD_129675 | JGI IMG/M metagenome (GOLD analysis project Ga0169931, IMG submission 129675) | Freshwater microbial communities from Lake Kivu, Western Province, Rwanda to study Microbial Dark Matter (Phase II) - Kivu_15m_20L... | ecosystem: Environmental > Aquatic > Freshwater > Lake...
CGGCCCTGTGCGGCGTCACGGTGCTGACGCGCGTGGCCGCGGGTTGGCAGGCCTTCGGTTCGGGGTGACACTACGCGCATGAAGACCAGCCGCTGGATCCTGTTGGCCGTGCTCGCCGCGGCTGTGGCCGCTTTCTTCGCCTTCGACCTGGGGCGCTTCCTCAGCCTGGACTACCTGCGCGGCGCGCAGCAGGCCTTCCGCGCCCTGTACGAGGCGCAGCCGGCGCTCGTCGTCGGCGCCTACTTCGCGGCCTACGTGGCGGTGACGGCGCTGTCGCTGCCGGGCGCGGCAGCCATGACCCTGCTGGGCGGTGCGGTCTTCGGCCTGGGCATCGGCACCGTCGTCGTGTCCTTCGCCTCCACGCTCGGCGCGACGCTGGCGATGCTGGCCTCCCGCCACCTGCTGCGCGGCGCGGTGCAGGCGCGCTTCGGCGCGCGTCTGGCCGAGATCGACCGCGGCATCGCGCGCGACGGCCCGTTCTATCTCTTCACGCTGCGCCTGGTGCCGGTGCTGCCCTTCTTCGCGCTCAACCTGCTGATGGGGCTGACGGCCATGCGCGTGTGGACCTACGCCTGGGTCAGCCAGCTCGGCATGCTGGCGGGCACGGTGGTCTACGTGAACGCGGGCACCCAACTGGCGCAGCTCGAGTCGCTGGCGGGCATCCTCTCGCCCGGTCTGCTGGGGGCCTTCGCGCTGCTGGGCGTGTTCCCGCTGCTGGCGCGGCGGCTGGCCGGCGTGGTGCAGGCGCGCCGCGTCTACGCCCGCTGGGCGCCGCAGCGCCCGAAGCGCTACGACCGCAACCTGGTGGTCATCGGCGCCGGCGCGGCCGGGCTCGTCACGAGCTACATCGCGGCCGCGGTCAAGGCCCGGGTCACGCTGGTCGAGGCGCACCGCATGGGCGGTGATTGCCTGAACACCGGCTGTGTGCCCAGCAAGGCGCTGATCCGCACCGCCACGCTGGCGCACCAGATGCGCCACGCGGCCGACCTCGGGGTGGCGCGGGCCGACGTCACGCTTGACTTCGCGCAGGTGATGGAGCGCGTGGCGCGTGTCGTGCGCGAGATCGAGCCGCACGACTCGGTCGAGCGCTACCGCGGTCTGGGCGTGGACGTGCAACAGGGCCACGCGCGCATCGTCGACCCCTGGCACGTGGAGATCCGCCACGACGACGGCTCGACGCGCACGCTGTCCACGCGCGCCATCGTCGTGGCCACCGGCGCGCGCCCCTTCGTGCCGCCGCTGCCGGGCCTGGCCGAGGCCGGCGTGCTGACCAGCGACACGCTGTGGTCGCTGCGCGAGCTGCCGCGCCGGCTGCTCGTGCTGGGCGGCGGCCCCATCGGCTGCGAGCTGGCCCAGGCCTTCGCCCGCCTGGGCGCGCAGGTGACGCAGGTCGAGATGGCGCCGCGCCTGCTGGCGCGCGAGGACGAGGACGTGTCGGCCTTCGTGCGCGCGCGGCTCGAGGCCGACGGCGTGCGCGTGCTCACCGGCCACCGGGCCTTGCGTTGCGAGCGCACGGCGGACGGGGGCGCTGCCGGGACGGGGGCGTGGGAGCTGGTCGCCGAGCGCGACGGCACGGAGGTCCGCCTTCCCTTCGACCGCGTGCTGTGCGCGGTGGGCCGCGTGGCCCGGCTCGAGGGCTTCGGGCTCGAGGCGCTGGGCATCGCCACCGGCCGCACGCTGCCGGTGGACGAGTACCTGCAGACCGCCTACCCCAACATCCTGGCCTGCGGCGATGTCGCCGGCCCCTACCAGTTCACCCACGTGGCGGCACACCAGGCCTGGTACGCGGCCGTCAATGGCCTGTTCGGGGGGCTGCGCCGCTTCAAGGCCGACTATCGAGTCATCCCCTGGTGCACCTTCGTCGACCCCGAGGTCGCGCGCGTCGGCCTGAACGTGCAGGAGGCGCGTGAGCGCGGCATCGCCTTCGAGATCACGCGCTACGGCATCGACGACCTCGACCGCGCCATCGCCGACGGGGCTGCCCAGGGCTGGGTCCAGGTGCTGACCGAGCCCGGGCGCGACCGCATCCTCGGCGTCACCATCGTCGGCGCCCACGCCGGCGAGCTGCTGGCCGAGTACGTGCTGGCGATGAAGCACGGCCTGGGGCTGAACAAGATCCTCGGCACCATCCACACCTACCCCACGCTGGCCGAGGCCAACAAGTACGCCGCCGGCGAGTGGAAGCGCGCGCACCAGCCGCACGGCTTGCTGCGCTGGGTGCAGCGCTTCCACGACTGGAGGCGGGGGTGAGGCGGCTGCTGCGGCCCGGTCGGGCGTTCGCCGCGATGCTGCTGGCGCTGGCGTCGGGCCTGGCGGCCCAGCCTGCGCCCCTGCTCGCCCCGCTGGGCGAGCCGCCGGCCTGGGCTGCCGCGCCGCTGCCGGCGCAGAAGCTGCCGCCCACGCGCTTCGAGCTCGTCGAGCTCGAGGGCGTGCGCAGCCTGCGCATCGTTACCGAGGGCAGCTACGGCAACCTCGTGCATCAAGTGTCGCCGGCGGCAGCGCAGTCGCGCACGCTGCGCTGGCGCTGGCGCCTGGACGAGGCCATTGCCGGAGCCGACCTGAAGACGCGCGCGGGTGACGACGCCGCGGTCAAGGTCTGTGCCCTCTTCGACCTGCCCGACGAGCGCATCCCCTTCGTCGAGCGGCAGTTGATGCGCGTGGCGCGCCTGGCCTCGGGCCAGCGCCTGCCCGGGGCCACGCTGTGCTACGTCTGGGCGCCGCTCGCGGCGGCCGGCCAGGTGCTGCCGAACGCGCACACCCGGCGCATGCGCTGGATGGTGCTGCAGGGGCAGGGCGCGCCGCTGGGCTCCTGGCGCGAGGAGCGGCGCGACCTGCGCGCCGATGTCCTGCGCGCCTTCGGCGACGAGGCCGCCGAGCCGCCGCCGCTGCTGGCCGTGCTGGTGGGCGCCGACGCCGACAACACCGGCGGCCGCGGCCAGGCGGTGCTGCAGGCCCTGGAGTTGTTGCCTTGAAGCGGCTGGTGCTGCTGGGCGGCGGCCACGCCCAGGTCTTCGTGCTGCAGGCCCTGGCAGAGCAGCCCTTGCCGGGCGTCGAGACCGTACTCGTCACGCCCTTCGACCGTCAGGTCTATTCGGGCATGGTGCCGGGGGTGGTGGCCGGGCACTACGCGGTGGAGGACGCCGTGATCCCGCTCGAGCCGCTGCTGCGCCGGGCGCGTGTGCGCGCCGTGGCGGGCTCGGCCGCGGGCCTGGACGCGCAGGCGCGCCAGGTGCGCCTGGCGGACGGCAGCGTGCTCGGCTACGACCTGCTCTCGGTGGCCACGGGCGCTGTCGCCGACCGCGACGCCATTCCCGGCGCGCGCGAGCACGCCCTTTTCGTGCGACCGATGGAGCACTTCCTGCAACTGCTCGAGCGCCTGCGCGCGCTGGCGGCCGGCCGGGCGATCGACATCATCGTCGTCGGGGGCGGGGCGGCGGGCTTCGAGCTGTCGTTGGCGTTGGCCCATGCGCTGCGTGAGGGAACGTCAGGGCATGGGGCCGGCGGCACCACGGGGCAGGGCAACTCGCTGCCCGGTGATCTGGCCGGCGCGCGCGTGGCCCTGGTCACCGGCGGCGCCGAGCCCCTGGCCAACTACCCGCCGGGCGTGGTGGCCCGCGGCCTGCGCGCGCTGCAGCGCGCGCGCGTGACCGTGCTGCGCGGTGCCTGCACCGGCATCGAGCCGGGGGCGGTGTGGCTGGGCGCAGGCACGCGCGTGGCCTGCGACGCGCCCGTCATCGCGGTGGGCGCCGCCGCGCCGGCCTGGCTGCAGGGCAGCGGCCTGGCCCTGGACGAGCGGGGCTTCATCGTCACCGGGCCGACGCTGCAGAGCACCTCGCACCCGGAGGTGTTCGCCGCCGGCGACGTGGCCAGCCGCGGGGACGCGCCCCACCCCAAGAGCGGGGTCTACGCGGTGCGCGCCGGGCCTGCGCTGGCGCTGAACCTGCGCCGCGCGCTGGCGGGCGGCGAACTGCTGCCGCACGCGCCGCAGCAGCGCACGCTGAACCTGCTGTCCTGCGGCGACCGCCGCGCCATCGCCGCCTGGGGCCGCTGGTCGGCCGAGGGGCGCTGGGTCTGGCTCTGGAAGGACCGCATCGACCGCGCCTTCATCGCGCGTTTCAGCGGGCCAGGTCCCGCGGCCTCAGGATCACGAGCAGACCCTCCTTGGTGATCTGCGGCGGCACCTGGCCGTTGAGGTCGGGCGGCAGGCGCTCGGTCTTCTCCAGGGCGCGCACGACGGCGTCGTCCCAGACACGGCTGCCGCTCGGGCGGGTGATGCGGATGTCCTTGATGCGCCCGTCGGGCCGTGTGGTGACGAAGACCTCGGTCTCGAAGTTGGTGTCGCTCTCTTCGGCGTAGACGATGTTGGGCTGGATCGCGGCCACGAGCAGGCCGCCGTAGGCGCGCGACGGCGCGGCGTCGGCCGCCGCCGTGCCACGGCCGGACGGGTTGGGCGTGGTCGGCGCCGTGGCGGGCGCATCCTTGCGCGACTCGGCAGGAGTCTTCTGCGCCGGCGCGGATTTCTCGGCCGGCTTTTCCGGGCTTTCTCGGGGGGCTTCTCTGGGGGTTTCTCGGCCGCCTTCTCCGGCGCCTTCTCTGCAGGCTTCTCGGCCGGCTTCGCAGGCTCGGTCTTCTCGCTCTTGGGCGCGGGCTTGTCGGCGGCCTTGCGCTTGGCGGCCTCCTCGCGGGCCCGATCTTCCTCCTCCTTCTTCTTGCGGTCCTGGGCGTCCTTCTCCTTCTTGCGGCGCTCGTCCTCGCGCTCCTTTTCCTTCATCTTGCGCTCGTCAGCGTCCTTCTTCTTGCGCTCGTCTTCCTTGCGCTTGCGCTCGTCTTCCTTACGCTTGCGCTCGTCGGCCTCCTTCTTCTTGCGCTCCTCAGCCTCCTTCTTCTTGCGCTCCTCGGCCTTCTTCTCGCGCTCCTGGGCGTCCTTCTTGCGCTTTTCCTGCTCGCGGCGGTCGCGCTCGATCTCGGCCTGCCGTTCCTGCTCCATCTCCTTGCGCAGGGCCTCCTCGCGCTGGCGTTCCTGCTCGAGGCGGCGCTCCTCGTCCTTGGCGCGCTGAGCCTCGCGCTGGCGCTCCTGTTCGCTCTGGCGCTGCTGGTCCTGGCGCGCCATCGCGGCGATGCGCGCCTTCATGTCCTCTTCGGCCTGCGCGCGCTCGGCCGGCGACGGGCGCGGCGCGGGCGCGGGTTCGGCGCGCTGGGGCGCCGGGTTCTCGGCCGGCGGCGTCTCGACCCGGGGGGCGGCCTGCTGCGGTGCGACCGCCCACAACTCGGCCGAGACCAGCACCGGCGCCGGCGAGCGCCAACTCACTCCCCAGGCCAGCGCCGCGACGAGCAGGCCATGGATGGCCAGCGACACCGCCAGGCCGGTGCCGGGCCTCTCCGTCAGCCGTTGCGGTGGCTCCGCGGGGGCCGTCGCGGCCGGGGTGGGCGTGCTTGCCATGGGCTCGGCGGCCAAGACTCTCAGGCCCTCAGCCCCCTTGCTTGACCGACAGCCCGAGGCGCTGCACACCGGCGCGCTGCAGGGCGTCCATCACGCCGACGACACGCTCGTAGCGCACCGTGCGGTCGCCGCTGATGACCACGGGCACCTGGGCGTCGCCGGCCTGGGCTTCGCGCACGCGCTCGGCCAGCTTTTCCAGCGTCACCGGGGTGGGATCGGCGCTGGGGTCGGTGCGCATGCGCAGCACCGTGCCGGGGCCGACCACGACCTCGACCACGCGCACCGGGCGCTGCTGCGCCTTGCCGATGCTGGGCAGGTCGACGACGCCGGTGGTGATCAGGGGCGCGCTCACCATGAAGATGATCAGCAGCACCAGCATCACGTCGATGAACGGGACCATGTTGATCTCGCTCATCGAGCGACGGCGCGAGCCGCGGCGGCCTGAGGCGACGGCGGGCACGGCTCACCTCGGCGCCGGGGCGGGCGCGGGCGCCGCCGAGGCGTTGCGCTGGAGGATGTTCGTGAACTCCTCCATGAAGGTCTCGAGCTGGTTGGCGATGCGGTCGATGTCGTTGGCGAAGCGGTTGTAGGCCACCACCGCCGGGATCGCCGCGAACAGGCCGATCGCCGTGGCCACCAGCGCCTCGGCGATGCCGGGGGCCACGTTGGCCAGGGTCACCTGCTGCAGGTTGGACAGGCCGACGAAGGCATGCATGATCCCCCAGACCGTGCCGAACAGGCCGATGTAGGGGCTGACCGAGCCGACCGAGGCGAGGAAGTTCAGGTTGCGCTCGATGCCGTCGAGCTCGCGCTGAAGGCTGGCCCGCATGGCCCGGCGCGAGCCGTCGATCAGCAGCGCCGGCTCCAGGCGGCGCTCGCGCAGTTTCATGAACTCGCTCATGCCGGCAGCGAAGATGCGCTCCATGGGGGCCGCGTCGCGCTTCTGCTTGGCCACCTGGTGCAGCTCGGTCAGGCTGCGGCCGGACCAGAAGTCGCGCTCGAAGGCCTCGTTGCCGGTGCGCACGCGCTTGAGGCTGAAGATCTTGCCGAAGATCGCCGCCCAGCTCGTGACCGAGCCGACCAGCAACATCGCCATCACGAGCTGGACGATCAGGCTCGCGTCGACGACGAGCTTGATGATGGACAGGTCAGGGTTCATGGGGCGGACGCTCCTCCAGAGGTCGGATTGTTGCAGGCCCGCAGGCGCTCCACCAACATCGCCGGCAGCCGCCGCGGCTGCAGGGTCGCGGCGTCGGCGCAGGCCACGCGTACCGTGCCCTCGGCCAGGATCATGCCGTCGCGCCGCGCCTGCTGTGCCAGCGTCAACGTCGCACGGCCCAGCTCGGCCACGACCACGCTCACCTGCAGCAGGTCGTCCAGCCGCGCCGGCGCCAGGTGGCGCACCGCCGTCTGGCTGACGACGAAGATCAGCCCGGTCTGCTCGCGCAGCGCCTGCTGCTGCACGCCCAGCGCGCGCAGCCACTCGGTGCGCGCGCGCTCGAAGAACTTCAGGTAGTTGGCGTAGAAGACGATGCCGCCGGCGTCGGTGTCCTCCCAGTACACGCGCACCGGGTGGACGAAAGCGGCTGCGGGCGGGTTCATCGGGCCCGGCGTCGCGCTTCAGCCGCGGTCGAGCTCGCGCCGCAGTCGCTGCAGGGCGGCCTGGAGGTGCTCCATCGAGCTGGCGAAGCTCAGGCGCAGGTGGCGCGCCGCGCCGGCGGGGCCGAAATCCCGCCCCGGCGTCAGCGCGACGTGGGCGCTGTGCAGCAACTGGTGGCAGAAGTCCCAGCTGTCGGCGCTGTGGGCGCTGCAATCCGCCCAGGCGTAGAAGGCGCCGTCGGGCAGCACGGGCACGCGCAGGCCGATGGCGTCCAGCCCAGCCACGGCGACGTCGCGGCGGCGCTGCAGCTCGCCGCGGCGGCGCTCGCACTCGGCGATGGACTCGGGGCTGAAGCAGGCCAGCGCCGCCTCCTGCGCCAGCGTCGAGGGGCAGATGTAGAGGTTCTGCGCCAGCCGCTCCACCGGCCCCACCAGCTCGCGCGGCAGCACCAGCCAGCCCAGGCGCCAGCCCGTCATCGAGAAGTACTTGGAGAAGCTGTTGACCGAGATGATGTCGTCGCCCAGGCCGAGGGCGCTGCGCGCGTAGCGCGCGTCGTAGCTCAGGCCGAGGTAGATCTCGTCCACGATCGTGACCCCGCCGCGGGCGCGCACGGTCTCGACGATGGCGCGCAACTGCGCCGGCTCGATCGAGGTGCCCGTGGGGTTGGACGGCGAGGCCAGCAGCACGCCGCGCGTGGCCGGGCCCCAGGCCGCGGCCACGGCCTGCGCGTCCGGCTGGAAGCGCTGAGCCGGCCCGCAGGGCAGCAGGCGCGCCTGGGCGTCGGCCGCGGCGACGAAGTGCCGGTTGCAGGGGTAGCTGGGGTCGGGCATCAGCACCTCGTCGCCGCGCTCGAACAGCGCCAGGCAGGCGAGCTGCAGCCCGGCGGAGGCGCCGGCGGTGACGACGATGCGCTGCGGCGCCACGTCCAGGCCGTGGTGCTGCGCATACCAGCGCGAGATCGCCTCCCGCAGCGCCGGCAGGCCCGTGGCCTGGGTGTAGGGGGTGCGGCCGGCGTCCAGGCAGGCGCGGGCGGCGTCCACGGCCGCGGGCGGGGCGCCGAAATCGGGCTCGCCGATGTTCAGGTAGATCATCGGCTCGCCGCCGCGCGCGGGGTCGCAGCCGGGGCCGGCGGCGATCTCGCGCGCGGCCTTGGCCATCTCCATGACCCAGAAGGGGTCGATGCGCTCCAGGCGCGAGGCGAGCTTCACGGCCGGCGCGGGGCGGAGCGCGCCTGCGTCACCTCGACGGGGCGCAGGTCGGCGGCGGTGCGGTCGAGCACGCCGTTGACGTACTTGTGGCCGTCGGTGCCGCCGAAGGACTTGGCCAGTTCCACCGCCTCGTTGATGACGACCTTGTACGGGATCTCGATGCAGTTCGAGAGCTCCCAGGCGCCGATCATCAGCACCGCGTGCTCCACCGGAGACAGCGCGCTCGTGCGCCGGTCCACGTGGCGCGCCAGCGCCGCGTCCAGCGCGGCCGCGTCGCGGATGCAGCCGTGCAGCAGGGCGTCGAAGTGCGCGCTGTCGCAGCGCTCGAAGCCCTCCTGCTCGCGCATGTGGGCGTCGATCAGGCCCGGGTCGCTGCCCGAGAGCAGCCATTCGTACAGGCCCTGCAGCGCGAATTCGCGCGAGCGGCGCCGGGGCGAGGGCCCGGGGCGGCGTGCGCCGGCGGGCTTGCGCGGCGCGGCGGGCGCCGCCCCGGTGTCGGGGATGGCAGGGGTGTCGGTGGGTGTCGTCATGTCTGGGGCCGGTGTGGGGCGGGGCCGGGCGCAGGGGCCCGTCGTCCGCGCCCCTGTCAGGCCAGGTCGTCCATCAGCAGGGCCATCTCGACGGCCACGCGCGCCGCGTCGCGGCCCTTCTCGGCCACGCGCTCGCGCGCCTGGGCTTCGTTCTCGACCGTGAGGATGGCGTTGGCGATCGGGATGATGTGGTCGAGCGCGACGCGCGTCACGCCGGCGCCGCTCTCGTTGGCGACGAGCTCGAAGTGGTAGGTCTCGCCGCGGATCACGCAGCCCAGGGCGACGAGGGCGTCGTGGTCGCCGCTGTCGGCCATGGCCTTCAAGGCCACCGGCACCTCCAGCGCGCCGGGCACGGTCAAGAGGCGGATGTCCTCGTCGCGCACGCCCAGGGCGGCCAACTCGGCCAGGCAGGCCTGCGCCAGGGCCTGGGTGATGGCGTCGTTGAAGCGCGCGCGGACGATGCCGATGCTCAGGCCCTCGCCGTCGAGCGGGCGCGCCTGGCCCTGGTCAGCGTTCTTCATCGGGCAGCGTCCTTGTCGTCAGGCGGCGGCTTCGTGCCCCGGGCCGGCCGGCACGAAGCCGGTCACCTCGAGGCCGTAGCCGGTCATGCTGGGCATGCGGCGCGGCTTGCCCAGCAGCTTCATGCGGCCGACGCCCAGGCCGCGCAGGATCTGCGCACCCACGCCGTAGGTGCGCAGGTCCCAGGGGCCGCGTGTGGGCGCGGCGCCTGCCGCCTGCGGCAGCAACTGCCCGAGCAGCGTCTCGCCGTCCTGCCCGCAGTTCAGCAGCACGGCCACGCCGGCCGGGGCGGCCTGCAGGTGCCGCAATGCGGCCGGCAGGGGCCAGGAGTGGCGCGTCTCGCCAGCATCCAGCAGGTCCAGCGCGGTGAAGGGCTCGTGCACGCGCACCAGCACCTCTTCGTCGGCCGCCCAGCGGCCGTGGGTGAGCGCGAGGTGCAGCCCGTCGCTGCGGTCGCGGTAGGCGATGCACTCGAAGGCGCCCAGGGCGGTGACCAGCCGGCGCTGGCCCACGCGCTGCACGAGCGACTCTTGCTGGCTGCGGAAATGGATCAGGTCGGCGATGGCGCCGATCTTCAGGCCGTGGCGCTGCGCGAAGACCTCCAGGTCGGGCAGGCGCGCCATCGTGCCGTCGTCGTTCATGACCTCGCAGATCACCGACGCCGGGCTGAGCCCGGCCATCGCGGCGAGGTCGCAGCCGGCCTCGGTGTGGCCGGCGCGCATCAGCACCCCGCCGTCCTGCGCCTGCAGCGGGAAGATGTGACCGGGTTGCACCAGGTCGGCAGGGCGGGCGTCGCGCGCCACCGCCACCTGCACGGTGCGGGCGCGGTCCGCGGCGGAGATGCCGGTGCTCACGCCGGTGGCCGCCTCGATCGAGACAGTGAACGCGGTGCCGTGCTTGGTGCCGTTGCGGCTGACCATGGGCGGCAGTTGCAGCCGCTCGCAGCGCTCGCGCGTCAGCGTCAGGCAGATCAGCCCGCGCGCGTGGCGCGCCATGAAGTTGATGGCCTCGGGGGTGACATGGTCGGCCGCGATGACGATGTCGCCTTCGTTCTCGCGGTCTTCCTCGTCCACCAGGACGATCATGCGGCCGGCGGCAAGCTCGGCCACCAGCTCGGGTATCGGGGACAGGGGCATCGTCGGATTGTAGAAGGCGGTCGCCCGCCGCCCCGCGGCCTACACTCGCAGCCAAGCCCCCACGGCCGCCCGGCTCGCCAGCCGCAGGCAGCATGCGCGCCGTGCCGTCGCCCTCGCGCGGCCCGAGCCCAGGAGACCCCCCATGAAGCCCCGACACCTCTCTCTGCCCGCCACCGCCCGCGCGCTGGCCCACCCCGACACCGCCGCTCCCGGCCGCCGCCGCCTGCTGGCGGGTGCGGCCGCCGCTGCGGCCACACTGGTGGTCGGCGCCCCCCGGCCCGCCCGGGCCCAGGACGCCTTCCCCTCCCGGCCCATCCGTCTGGTCGTGCCCTTCACCCCGGGCGGCGTCACCGACACCAGCGGCCGCGTCATCGCCGAGTTCCTGGGCCGGCGCCTGGGCCAGCAGGTGGTGGTCGACAACAAGCCGGGGGCCTCGGGCAACATCGGCACGCAGATCGTCGCCACCGCGCCGGCCGACGGGCACACCTTGCTGCTCGGCTTCGACGGCACGATGGTCATCAACCCGCACGTGTTCGCGAGGGTGCCCTTCGACACGCTGAAGGACTTCGCCCCGGTGGGCAAGATCGGCGACGCGGTGCTGATCCTTGCCGCCAACCCGACGCTGCCGGTGCGCACGCTGCAGGAACTGCTCGCGCTGTCGCGCTCGCAGCCCGGCGGCCTGTCCTACGGCACCTCGGGCATCGGCGGCACGCCGCACATCGCCGGCGAGTTGCTGCGCCAGCGCACCGGCGCGAACCTCCAGCACGTGCCCTACAAGGGCGGCGGCCAGGCCATCACCGACACCATCGGCGGCGCCATCCCGCTGACCTACACCGCGGTGGCGGGAGCCCAGGGCCACGTCAAGGCCGGCAGGCTCAAGGCGATCGCGGTCTCGAGCGCGGCGCGGTCGTCCTCGCTGCCCGAGGTGCCCACCTTCATCGAGAGCGGCATCGCCGACTTCGCCGTCAGCTCCTGGGTCGGCCTGTTCGCCCCGGCGGCCACGCCGCGCGCGGTGGTGCAGCGGCTCAACGCCGAGCTCAACGCGGTGCTCGCCGACCCGGCGGCGCGCGAGCGGCTGGCGGTGCTCGGCATCGACCCGACGCCGGGCACGCCCGAGCAGTACCTCGAGGAGGTGCGGCGTGACCTGGCGCGCTATGGGCAGGTGGTGCGCTCGGCCGGGATCAAGGCCGAGTGATGGTGGCCGGGCACGGCGCCGCGCCGGCGGTCGGGTGTGCGGGCTCACGCCCCGCCGCCTGCGTCTGCGCCTGCCCGGGTCCCCCCGGCGCCACCGCGTGACGCCGATGGACTGGCGCCTGCTGCTGCAGCCCCGCCGCATCGGCCGTGCCGCGGCCACCGGGGCGGCCGACCCGGCCGAACTGCGCACCGAGTTCTTCAAGGACTGGGACCGCATCGTCTTCTGCTCGGCCTTCCGTCGCCTGCAGGACAAGACGCAGGTCCACCCGATGGCGCGCACCGACTACGTGCGCACGCGCCTCACCCACAGCCTGGAGGTGGCCAGCGTGGGGCGCTCGCTGGGCATGCAGGCCGGCCGCGCCATCGGCGCCCTCGACGCGGGGCTGAAGGAACTCGCCGCGCCGCAGGACGTGGGCGCCATCGTCGCCGCGGCCTGCCTCATGCACGACATCGGCAACCCGCCCTTCGGCCACGCCGGCGAGGCCGCGGTGCGCGAGTACTTCGCCGGCCCGGGCGCGCACTGGCTGGAGGGGCTGAGCCCGCCGCAGCAGGCTGACCTGCTGCGCTTCGAGGGCAATGCCCAGGGCCTGCGCACCGCGGTGCGCCTGCAGCACCCGGACCAGAGCGGCGGCCTGCAGCTCACCTGGCCGACCTTGGGTGCCTTCTCCAAATACCCCTGCGACGCGCTCTCGGGCTGCCAGGCCGGCGCGGGCGCGGCGGCGCGCAAGTTCGGCTACATGGACAGCGAGCGCGCGATCTTCGCCGAGCTCGCCGAGGGCCTGGGTCTGGCCGAGCGCGGCCCGGGCGCCTGGCAGCGCCACCCGCTGGCCTTCCTGGTGGAGGCGGCCGACGACATCTGCTACGGCGTGATCGACATCGAGGACGGGGTGAAGTCGGGCCACGTCGACTTCGACGAACTGCTCGCGCTGCACGCCCCCTTCATCGACGGCACGCACCAGCAGCGCGCGCAGACGCTGCGCGACCGCCAGCACCGCGCCGAGTACCTGCGCGCGGTGACGATCGGCGTGCTCGTCGACCGCACGGCGCAGGCCTTCCGCGCGCACCACGACGCGCTGCTCGCGGGCCGGCACCCGAGCCCGCTGCTGGAGTCCATCGACGGCGCGGCCGAGTTCCAGCGCTTCAAGACGCTGGCGGCCGAGCGTCTATACGACGAGCGCAGCAAGCTGCAGTGGCAGGTGGCAGGCTTCGAGATCATCGGCTGGCTGCTGCAGGCCTTCTGCGAAGCGGTCGAGGCTGCCGCCGCCCCGGCGGGCGAGCCGGCGGCCGGCGGCGAGCGCGCGCGCATGCTGCTGCGCCTGATCCCGGCGGCCGAGCGCGTGGCCGCCGCGGGCACGCGCTACGAGCGCCTGCTGCGCGTGACCGATTTCGTCGCCGGCATGACCGACCGCTACGCGGTGGACACGCACCGGCGCCTGCGCGGGATGGGCTCATGACCGTCGGCGCCTTCGCCACCGGGGCCCCCCGATGAGCTTCAGCTTCCTCTGGCACGACTACGAGACCTTCGGCCGCGACACCCGGCGCGCCGCGCCGGCGCAGTTCGCGGGGCTGCGTACCGACGCCGAGCTGAACGTCGTCGGCGAGCCGGTGATGCTGCACTGCCAGCCGCCCACCGACCGCCTGCCGGACCCCGAGGCCTGCCTGCTCACCGGCATCCTGCCGCAGGACTGCCAGCGCCTGGGCCGGCCCGAGCACGCCTTCGCCGCCGCGATCGAGCGCGAGCTCGCGCTGCCGGGCACGGTGGGCGTGGGCTACAACAGCATCCGCTTCGACGACGAGGTCACGCGCCACCTGTTCTGGCGCAACCTGATCGACCCCTACGCGCGCGAATGGCGCAACGACTGCGGCCGCTGGGACCTGCTGGACCTGGTGCGTTGCGCCTGGGCCCTGCGGCCCGAGGGCCTGGAGTGGCCGCGCAACGCCGAGGGCAAGCCAAGTTTCAGGCTCGAGCACCTGACGGCCGCCAACGGCGTGGCCCACGAGGCGGCGCACGACGCGCTGTCCGACGTGCGCGCCACGCTGGCGATGGCGCGGCTGCTGAAGGCGCGCCAGCCGCGGCTGTGGGATTACGGCCTGACGCTGCGCCACAAGGCCACGGTGCAGTCGGTGCTGGCCGCGGGCCGGCCGGTGCTGCACGTCTCGGGCCGCTACCCGGTGGAGCGCGGCTGCATGGCGCTGGTCTGGCCCTTCGCCACCCACCCGCTGAACCGCAACGAGGTCATCGCCTGGGACCTGGCGCACGACCCGGCCGAGCTGATGGCGCTGGACGCGGCGGCGATCCGAGCGCGCCTGTTCGTGCGCCGCGAGGACCTGCCCGAGGGCACGCAGCGGCTGCCGATCAAGACCATCCACCTGAACCGCTCGCCCATCGTCATCCGCCACCTCGACACGCTGGACGATGCGCGCGCCGGGCGCTTCGGCATCGACAAGGCGCTGGCGTGGCGCCATGCCGAGACGGCCGCGCGCATCGGCGGCGAGATGGCCGGCGTCTGGCCCGAGGTCTACCGGCGCGAAGCCGCCACGGCGCCGGTGGACGTGGACGAAGACCTGTATGGCGGCTTCCTCGACGACACCGACCGCAGCCGCCTGGAGCGCCTGCGCGCGCTGCCGCCCGCCGAACTGGCGCGCCAGCGCCCGGTGTTCAAGGATTCACGCCTGGAGGAACTGCTGTTCCGCTACCGCGCGCGCAACTTCCCCGACACGCTGGACGCGGACGAGCGCGCGCGCTGGGCACAGCACCGCCACGAGCGCCTGCACGCGGGCCGTGACGGCGGGCCGACGCTGGCGGCTTTTCTCGACCGCATCGACGAGCTGGGCGAGACCGCCGACGAGCGCGGTCAGGAACTGCTGGGCGCGCTGGCGGACTGGGCCGCGGAGATCGCGCCGGAGTGAGGGCGCGCGCGGCAGGCCGGGCGCTCAGCGCGCCGTCAGCGTGGCCTCGAGTTCCTTGCAGGACGGGGCGCAGACGAAGTGGGTCTTGCCCATGAGCTTGCGCGATTTCAGCTGCGCGCGCGGGCGGTGCTTGCCGCAGAGGAAGCAGGACATCGTGGCCGCGCCGAAGTGGCCGGTGGCCACGAAGGGCGAGCCCGGCACCTTGGAGTGGTAGCGCAGGCCTTCGCTCGAGACGGTGGTCTTGGGTGGGGTCTTGGCCATCGGGGCGTTCCGGAAGGTATGCTTCGAGGGGCGGGGGCCCGCGGGGATCAGCCGCTTCGGAGTGCTCGTGCACGCCGGGCGGCAGCGGGTGGCGCGGGCGCCGAAGGGCGGATTATCGCGCGTGTCACCGCCGGCTGCTCGGAGGCCGCATGGAACGTGCCGAACGCTTCTACCGTATCGAGACCCTGATCAAGACGCGCGGCTGCGTCGACTTCGCCGCGCTGCTGCGCGAACTCGAGGTCTCGCCGGCCACGCTCAAGCGCGACCTGCAGTACCTGCGCGACCGCATGAACGCGCCCATCGTCTGGGACGCCTTCGAGCGCGGCTACAAGCTGCAGCCGCAGACCGGCGGCAGCCGCGCGCCGGTGCAGCACGAGTTGCCGGGTGTCTGGTTCAGCGAGCGCGAGATCCACGCGCTGCTGACCATGCACCAGCTGATCCAGGGCCTGGACGACGGCGGCGTGCTCTCGCGCCACCTGCAGCCGCTGCTGGAGCGCCTGCAGGGCATGCTGGGCACCTCCGAGAAGGAAACCGCGCTGCTGATGAAGCGCGTGCGCGTCTTCAGCGCCGGTCGCCGACCGGTGCCGAGCAAGTGGTTCGAGCTCTTCGGCGACGCGCTCGTGCGCCGGCGCCAGGTGCACATGCGCTACCAGTCGCGCGGACGGCGCGCGGTGAGCGAGCGCGACGTCTCGCCACAGCGCCTGGTGCACTACCGCAACACCTGGTACCTGGACGCCTGGTGCCATGCGCGCGGGCGGCTGCTGCGCTTCGCGCTCGACGCGGTCGAGCGCGCCGCCGTGCTCGAGACCCGGGCGCGCGACGTCTCGGTCAAGGTGGTGGAGGCCGAGCTCGACGCCGGCTACGGCATCTTCGCCGGCGCGCGGGCGCATTGGGCGCACCTGGTCTTCAGCGCCGAGGCAGCGGCCTGGGTCAGCCGCGAGCAGTGGCACCCGCGGCAGAAGACGCGCCCGCTCGAGGACGGGCGTTTCGAGATGAAGCTGCCCTACGTGAACGAGACCGAACTCGTGATGGACGTGCTGCGCCATGGCGAGCACTGCGCCGTCCTCGGGCCGCAGGCGCTGGTGCAGGCGGTGCGCGCCCAGCTCGCCGCGGCGCTGCGCGCCTATGGCCGGGGTGCCGACGGTGCAGCGGGCGGCGGCGACGACGCGGGGACCGCCGACGCAGCCCCGGCCGCACCGGCCGCACCGGCCTGAAGCTCACGGCACGGGCCGGGATGCCGGCCCGGGCGTGGCCCGCACCATCATCAGTGCCAGGAAGGCGCCCAGGCCGAGCGCCGCCGAGACCCACATCGCGCCGGCGCCAAGCGCCTGCAGCATCACCCCGAAGACGACCGGCGCCACCGCCTGCGCCACGCGAGCGGGCATCATCATCCAACCCTGGCGCAGCCCGTAGTCATGGGGGCCGAACAGCGCCAGCGGCAGCGTGCCCTTGGCGATGGTCATGATGCCGTTGCCGCCACCGTGCAGCAGCGCGAAGGCCGCCGCCCCTGGCGGGCCCAGCGCGAGCAGCACGCCCACGCCCAGCGGGTGCCCGAGTGCGGCCAGCCGCGCCGACAGCAGCGGGTGTACATGGCGCAGCACGCCGAACTCGAGCAGGCGCCCGGCCACCTGGGCCGGCCCCACCAGCGCCCCCACCGCCACCGCCGCGCCGAGGCTGGCGCCGCCGGCCTGCAGCATCGCCGGCAGGTGGGTGGCCATGGCGGTGCTGATGAACCAGACGAGGGCGAAGACGATGGACAGCAGCACGGCGGTGCGCATGGGGGCGGGCGCGGCGGGTGCGTCGCCCGGTGCGGCCGCCGCCTCGGCCTGGGCTGGCGCTGCCAGTGTGCCAGGCGCAGGCGCCGGGTCCGGCGATGCAGGGGAGGGCTCGGCTGGGTGTGTGGGTGCCGCCCAGGGCGTGGCGCGCGGCACCATCGCGTTCAGCGGCAGCCCCAGCAGCAGGTGCAGCGCCGCCCAGCCGAAGCAGGCCCCGCGCCAGCCGAACTCCGCCACCATCCAGGCCGACAGCGGCCAGCCCACGGTGGAGGCGAAGCCGGCGATCAGCGTGATGCCGGTGATGGGGTTGCGCGCGCTGCTGCCGTACAGGCGCACCAGGGTGGCGAAGGCGGCCTCGTACAGGCCGCATCCCATGCCCAGGCCCAGCACCAGCCAGGCGGCGAACAGGCCTGTCGGGCCCTGCGCCAGGCCGAGCCCGGCGAGCCCGAGCGCGAACAGGAGGTTGCTGGCCAGCAGCACCGGGCGCCCGCCGTGGCGGTCGATCGCGCGCCCGGCTGCCGGGCCGAGCAGCGCCAGCACCACCAGCGCGAGCGAGAAGGCGACGAAGACCGTGGGCGTGGCCACGCCGAGGTCGCGCGCCATCGGCTCGGCCAGGATGGCCGGCAGGTAGTAGGTCGAGGCCCAGGCCAGCGTCTGGGCCGAGCCGAGCGTGGCGACCGCGCGCCAGCGCGGGGCGGGGTCGGCGGCAGCGGCGGGGGCGGTGGTGGGGCCGGGCACGGGCCGATTGTTCCCCGGAAGCACAGCCGGCCCGCGCCTGCGCCGCCGCGAGCCGGGCCGCCCGCGGAATGCGCGAAGATCGTGCCGCGACCTTGAGCAACCGGATGGAGGAAACCCCGCATGAGCGATCCCGCCCCGTCACCCTACACCCATGGCCGGCCCCTGAACTTTCCGCGCTGGCTGCAGGAGCACGCGCACCTGCTCAAGCCCCCGGTGGGCAACCAGCAGGTCTGGAAGGATGCCGACTTCATCGTCACCGTCGTCGGCGGGCCCAACGCGCGCAGCGATTTCCATGACGACCCTTTGGAGGAGTTCTTCTGGCAGTTCCAAGGCAACGCGCACCTGCTGATCCTGGACCGCGGGCGCTACGAGCGCGTGGACTTGAAGGAGGGCGACATCTTCCTGCTGCCGCCGCACGTGCTGCACTCGCCGCAGCGGCCCGAGCCGGCCAGCCGCTGCCTCGTGATCGAGCGCCAGCGCCCGCAGGGCCTGCGCGACGCCTTCCAGTGGCACTGCGCGGCCTGCGCCCACCCGGTGCAGCGCCTGGAGGTGCAGCTCGCCGACATCGTGGCCGACCTGCCGGCGGCCTACCAGCGCTTCTACGACAGCCCGCAGACCGAGCGCACCTGCGCGCGCTGCGGCACCGTCCATCCCGGGCGCGACCACGCGGCCTGGCACGCGGTGCTGGGCCGCCAGGGGCCGTGGGTGCCGGCCCCGGGTTGACCCGGGGCGGCGTGGTCGGATCGCGGCACTAAACTGCGCATCGCACGGGGAATTCACCCGAAGGAGATCGAGATGATGAGGAACCTGACCCGCCTGGCCGCTGCCGCGTGCCTGGCCCTGGCTGCCGGCGCCGTGCAGGCGCAGGCACCGATCAAGATCGGCTTCGTCGCCGAGCTGTCCGGCCCGCAGGGCGCGCTCGGACAGGACCAGTACGACGCCTTCATGATGGTGGTCGAGCGCAACGGCGGCCGGCTCGGCGGCGTGCCGGTGCAGGTGCTGCGCGAGGACAGCCAGCTCAAGCCCGACGTGGCCACGCAGATCGTGCAGAAGCTCATCGAGCGCGAGCGCGTGCCCATCATCACCGGCATCACCTTCTCCAACATCATGATGGCGGTGCACAAGCCCATCACCGAGGCCGGCGTGTTCCTGATCGGCTCCAACGGCGGCCCGGCGCCCATCGCCGGCGCGCAGTGCTCGCCCTTCCAGTTCATCACCTCCTGGCAGAACGACAACCAGGCCGAGGTCGTGGGCAAGTACGCCATGGACAAGGGCTACAAGCGCGTCATCGGCATGGCGCCCAACTACCAGGCCGGCAAGGATTTCATCGCCGGCTTCAAGCGCTTCTACAAGGGCGAGGTGATCGACGAGATCTACACCCCGCTGAACCAACCCGACTTCGCGGCCGAACTGGCCCAGGTCGCAGCCAAGAGGCCGGATGCGATCTATGTGTTCTATCCCGGCGGCCTGGGTGTGAACTTCGTGCGCCAGTACCAGCAGGCCGGCCTGCTGGGCAGGATCCCGCTGCTGACCACCTCCACGACCGACGGCTCGACGCTGCCGGCGCAGGGCGAGGCCGCGCTGGGCGTGGTCTCCGGCACCTTCTGGGGCCCGGACTTCAACAACCCGGCCAGCAAGCGCTTCGTCGACGAGTTCGAGGCCAAGTTCAAGCGCATCCCCTCGCAGTACGCGGCGCAGAGCTACGACGCGGCGCTGCTGCTGGACTCCGCCATCGCCAAGGTCCGGGGCAACGTGGCCGACAAGAACGCCTTCCGCGCGGCGCTGAAGGCGGCCGACTTCCAGTCGGTGCGCGGCAGCTTCAGGTTCAACAACAACCACTTCCCCGTTCAGGACCAGCACATCTTCGAGGTCGCCAAGGACGCCAAGGGCCGCGTGAGCCTGAAGACGGTGACCACGCCGCTGAAGAACCACGGCGACGCCTACGCCTCGCAGTGCAAGATGTGACGACGGCGCCTGCCGGCCGCGGCTGAGACCCCCGGGGCGGCCCGAGTGCCGCCCCGGCTTGCTCTCGCGGCCGGACGCCCACACGACGCCATGACCACCGGCCTCCTGCTCACGCAACTGCTCAACGGGCTGCAGCTCGGGGTGCTGCTGTTCCTGCTGTCGGCAGGGCTGACGCTGGTCTTCGGCATCATGAACTTCGTGAACCTGAGCCACGGTTCGCTGTACATGATGGGGGCCTATTTCGCCGCCGCGGGCTTCAATGCCTTCGGCGGCTCCTTCCTTGCCGCGGCGCTGATCGCGGTACCCGGCACCATGCTGCTGGGCGTGCTGGTGGAGCGCATCGCGCTGTCCACGCTCTACACGCGCGACCACCTGGACCAGGTGCTCGCCACTTTCGGCCTCATCCTGTTCTTCAACGAGGTCGTGCGCTTCATCTGGGGCCCGGCCTCGGTCTACATGAACGTGCCCAAGGCGCTGTCGGGCACGGTGGACCTCTTCGGCCTGGCCTACCCTTCCTACCGTTTCGCCATCATCGTCGTCGGCCTGCTGGTGGGCGTGGCGCTCTACGCCATCATCCACCGCACGCGCGTGGGCATGCTGATCCGCGCGGGCGCCTCCAACCCCGACATGGTCTCGGCGCTGGGCGTCAACATCAAGGGGCTGAACCTGACCGTGTTCGCGCTCGGCGCCGGCCTGGCCGGGCTGGCCGGGCTGATGGCCGGGCCCATCGTCTCGGTGCAGGCGGGCATGGGCGAGCCCATCCTGATCCTGACGCTGGTGGTCATCGTCACCGGCGGCATCGGCTCGATCCGCGGCGCCTTCTACGGCGCGCTCATCGTCGGCGTCGTCGACACGATGGGTCGGGCCCTGCTGCCGACGCTGCTGCGGGAGTTCCTCGAGCGCTCGGTCGCCCAGGCCGTCGGCCCGGCCATCGCCTCGATGCTGATCTACCTGCTGATGGCCGCCGTGCTGGCCTGGCGGCCGCAGGGTCTGTTCCCGGTGAAGCATGGATAAGGTCACGCCCCGCATCGTGCTCGCCGCGGCACTGCTCGCGCTGCTGGCGCTGGTGCCGGTGGCTTCGGTGCTGCTCGGGCAGTCCTTCTACGTCACGCTCTTCACCCGGATCATGATCTTCGCCCTGGCGGCGATGGGGCTGAACCTGATCCTCGGCTACGGTGGGCTGGTGAGCTTCGGGCACGCCATGTACGTGGGCATCGGCGCCTATGCGGTGGGCATCCTCACCTTCCACGGCGTGGGCAGCGGCTGGGCGCACCTGGCGGCGGCGCTGGCGGTGGGCGGGGGGGTGGCGCTGGTGGTGGGCGCGATCTGCCTGCGCACCAGCGGCATGGCCTTCATCATGATCACGCTGGCCTTCGCGCAGATGGTGTTCTTCCTCGGCGTGAGCCTGCGCGACTACGGTGGCGACGACGGCCTGCAGATCCCCAACCGCAGCGACTTCGGCCTGTTCTCTTTGGCCAACGGCACGGTGCTCTACTACGCGACCTTCGCGCTGCTGGTGGGCGTGCTCTTTCTCACGCACCGGATCGTGCACTCGCGCTTCGGCATGGTGCTGCGCGGCTGCAAGAGCAACGAGCGGCGGATGAAGGCGCTGGGCTTCCCGACGCTGCGCTACAAGCTCGCGGCCTACGTGATCTCGGCCCTGGTGTGCGTGCTCGCCGGCGTGCTGCTGGGCAACCTGACGCGCTTCGTCGCCCCGGCCTACATGGCCTGGACGGTCTCGGGCGAGTTGATCGTGATGATCGTGCTCGGCGGCCTGGGCACGCTCTTCGGCCCCATCGTCGGCGCCGCGGCGCTGCTGCTGCTGGAGGAGGTGCTGTCGTCCTTCAAGACCGGCATCGCCGCCGTCGACCAGTTGCTGAGCCAGCACTGGCTGGCGCTGATCGGCCTGTTCATCGTGCTCGTGGTGCTGGTGCTCAAGCAGGGCCTGTGGGGCCGGCTCGTGGCGCGCGAGGAGTCGCGCCGGTGAACGCCGTGCTGCAGGTGCAGGGCCTGATCAAGCGCTTCGGCGGCCTGACGGCGACCGACGACCTCTCGCTCGCGCTCGTGCCGGGCGAGATCCATGCCGTCATCGGCCCCAACGGGGCGGGCAAGACGACGCTGATCAACCAGCTCAGCGGCGAGTTCTTCCCCGACGAGGGGCGCATCGTCTTCGACGGCCGGGACATCACCCACCTGCCGCCGCACGAGCGCGCGCTCGCGGGGCTGGGGCGCTCCTACCAGATCACCTCTGTCTTCACCGATTTCACCGTTCTGCAGAACGTGTGCATGGCGGTGCAGGGGCACGCCGGGCACAGCTTCCGCTTCTGGACGCCGGTGTGGCGGCAGCGCGAGCTCACCGAGCCGGCGCGCGCCGCGCTCGCCCAGGTGGGCCTGGCCGACCGCGCCGACACGCCCGTGGCGGCGCTCGCCCATGGCGAGCGGCGGCAGCTCGAGATCGCGATGACGCTCGCCTCCAGCCCCAAACTGCTGTTGCTGGACGAGCCCATGGCCGGCATGAGCCACGCCGAGTCCGAGGGCGTGGTCAGCCTGCTGGCCGGGCTGAAGGGGCGCTACACCATCCTGCTCGTAGAGCACGACATGGACGCCGTGTTCGCGCTGGCCGACCGCATCACCGTGCTCGTCTACGGCCGCGCCATCGCCTGCGGCACGCCCGAGGAGATCCGTAACAACCGCGAGGTGCGCGACGCCTACCTCGGCGAGCAGGGAGACCTGATGTGAGCGCCGGGCCCTTGCTCAGCGTCGAGGGCGTCGAGACGGCCTATGGCACCAGCCAGGTGCTGTTCGGCATGTCGCTGCAGGTCGCCCGCGGCGAGGTCGTCACCCTCATCGGCCGCAACGGCATGGGCAAGACGACGACCGTGAAGTCGGTCATGGGCATGCTGCACCCGAAGGCCGGGCGTGTGCTCATGGATGGTTTCGATCTGCAGGGCCAGCCCTCCTACCGCGTGGCGCGGGCGGGTCTGGCGCTCGTGCCGGAGGGGCGGCAGATCTTCCCCAACCTCACGGTGCGCGAGAACCTCGTGGCCACGGCCGAGAACCGCCACCGCCTGCCCGAGCCCTGGACGCTCGAGACCGTCTACCAGATGTTCCCGCGCCTGCAGGAGCGCGAGCGCAACCTCGGCTCCAACCTCTCGGGCGGCGAGCAGCAGATGCTTGCCATCGGCCGCGCGCTGATGACCAACCCCAAGCTGCTGATCCTGGACGAGGCCACCGAGGGCCTGGCCCCGCTGGTGCGGCTGGACATCTGGCGCTGCCTGGAGCGGCTCAAGGGCACGGGCCTGGCGATGGTCGTGATCGACAAGAACATCGGTCCGTTGCTGGCGCTGGCCGACCGCCACTACATCGTCGAGAAGGGCCGCGTGGTCTGGCAGGGCGACTCGGCCGCGCTGCGCGCGCAGCCCGACGTGCTGCACCGCTACGTGGGCGTGTAGGCCCGCGCCGCCCAGGCCGGGGACAATCCGCCCGGTGAACCCCGGAGTCCTCTACGCGGCCCTGGCCTTCTGCGCCTGGGGCCTGTTCCCGCTGTACTTCCACCTGCTCGCCTCCGTGGCGCCGATGGAGGTGGTGCTGCACCGCGCGGTGTGGTGCCTCGTCTTCCTGGCCGGGGTGCTGGCGGTGCGGCGGCAGTGGGCCTGGCTCGGCGTGGCACTGCGGCAACCGCGCGTGCTGCTGTGGACCGGCGCGAGCGCGCTGGTGCTGGGGGTGAACTGGCTGCTCTACATCGTAGCGCTGCAGAACGGCCGCGTCGTCGAGGCGAGCCTGGGCTACTTCATCAACCCGCTGGTGAACGTGCTGCTCGGCGTGCTGGTGCTGCGCGAGCGCCTGCTCGCGGTCCAGCGTGTGGCGGTGGGCCTGGCGGCCTGCGGCGTGGCCTGGCTCACCTGGCTGACGGGACACCTGCCTTGGTACGCGCTGTCGCTGGCCTTCACCTTCGCGCTGTACGGTCTGCTGCGCAAGACTTCGCCGCTCGGGCCCCTGGAGGGGCTGGCGCTCGAGACCCTGCTCGTGGCGCCGCTGGCCCTGCCCTGGCTCGCGTGGTGGACGGTGTCGGCCGACGGCGTGCTGCTGCGAGGCGACGCGGTGCTGACCTTCTGGGTGCTGCTGGCCGGGCCGCTGACGGCCCTGCCGCTGATGCTGTTCGCCGCCGCGGCCCGCCGCCTGCGCCTGGCCACGGTGGGCCTGATGCAGTACATCTCGCCGACGCTGCAACTGGCCTGCGGCGTGTTCTTCTTCCGCGAGCCCTTCGACACCGACAAGCTGGTGGGCTTCGCCTTCATCTGGGCCGCGCTGGCGCTGTATTCGGTGCACGCGCTGCGTCAGGCGGCTCTGTCCGAGCGCCCCAGCCGTTCCAGCAGCCAGCCGTAGGCCACACGCTCCTGCTCCAGCCGCAGGCGCGGCTGCAGTCGGTTGCGGCGCAGGTCGTCGTAGACGGCAGCCTCCTCGTCCCGGAGCCGCGGCAGGTCGTGGTGCACGGGGTCGGGTTCCTCGCCCCAGTGCGCGCGGTGCGCGAGCAGGGTTTCTCGGTCCATCAGGAAGGAGGCGGCATGCGGCAGGCTGGCGCGCAACTGGTCGAGGATGGCGTAGCCATGGGTGTCGATGTCGCCCCAGTAGTGCACGGGGCAATGCTGCAGCCAGCGGGCCTGCGCGAGCGCGTCCCAGCCATAGCCGGCACCGAAGATCACCAGCGCGCCCGGGGCGGGCGGAAACGCCAGGAAGTTGGTCTCGTTCTCGGTGATGAACACGCGCTGCACGGGCAGGTCGAGTGCAGCGAAGCTCGCCGCGTCCAGCGTCAGGTCGGGCAGCAGGCCTGCGCCAGTCAGCCCGGGCAGGCTGGGCAGGGCCGGGTCCAGCAGCCGCAGGCGCGCGCGCACCGGCTTGTCGAGGAAGCCGTAGCGGCGCGCGAACGCCCCGGTGCCGCCGGCCTGCGCGTCGACGGCCTGCGGTGGCAGCGTCAGGTCCAGCAATTCGCCCAGCACACCTCGGTGGGCCTCGATGAACTTGCTGTGCACGCCGGGCGCGTCCACCTGCCGCAGGTACACCCCTGGGCGTGGATGGGCCTGCAGCCAGACGACGACGGCGAGCAGGCGGTCCCAACGGTCGGCCAGCTCCAAGGCCTGCAGCGGGCGCTTCGACAGCCAGGCGCACAGGGCCGGCTGCTCGCGTTCGGTCTGCGTCCACAGGGCCTGGAAGCGCTGCGCCGGGCGTGTCTTCCCCACCAGGGCCAGGGCCTCCTGCAGGCTGTCGAGCCAGGCCACTGCCGGCCAGCGCTGCGCGCCCTGCACCCGGTGCTGCCACTCCCGCCATTCCAGGCGCAGGTGCGGCGCCTCGGCCAGGGCGCGCACCCAGTCGCGCACGGCCTCGAAGCGCTCCGTCACATCGTTCGAGCCCGGCGTCTTCAGCGCCAGGCGCAGGGGCCAGGTCGGCCCTTCGCCCACGACGGCGCGCAGCAGTTCGCCCCGGTCCCACAGGCGCTGGACCTGCGCGCGCAGGTCGGCTGGCGTGGTCCAGCTCATGCCTTGGCGGGGGGCGCCCCGCCGTCGGCCGCGGCCTTCTGCGCGCGGTACTCCTCGATCGACAGGCAGCGCAGGCGCGAGTCGCGCCCGCCCTCGTTGTGCACGAAGGCCACGCTCGAGACGTAGGGCTCGATGATGTGGATCTTCTGCAGCGGCGTGACGATCAGCAGCTGCAGGTTGAGCTGCTGGAACAGCCGCAGCCCGTACTGCGCCGACTCGTCCGAGCCGCGGCCGAAGGCCTCGTCGATGACGACGAAGCGGAAAGACCGCGACCGCACCGTACCCCATTCCAGCCCGAACTGGTAGGCCAGGCTCGCGGCCAGCACGGTGTAGGCGAGCTTCTCCTTCTGCCCGCCGGACTTGCCGCCCGAGTCGGCGTAGTGCTCGTGTTCGGCATCGTCGGCGCGCCAGCGCTCGCTGGCCGAGAACAGGAAGCCGTTGCGCACGTCGGTCACCTTGGCCGTCCAGCGCCGGTCCGCATCGGCCAGCCCCTCGCGGCCGCGAAAGCGGTCGATGATGGCCTTGACCTGCAGGAACTTGGCCTCGGAGTACTGCTCGTCGGCCGAGCCGGCCAGGGCGCCCTCGGTGCAGGCCCGCAGGTCCTGCTGGAACTCGCGGATCTCGGCATCCGGGCTGGGCTGGGCCACGAGGCGGATGTAGCGTCCGGGGTTGTAGTCGATGGCCTGCAGCGACTGGTTGATGAAGTCCACGCGCTCGCGGATGGTTTCTCGCTCGCGCGCGAGCTGGGCGTTGAAGTTGGCGATCTCGTTGATCGTGTTGACGTTCAGCAATTCCTTGAAGCGGGCCTCGAAGCGCGGCAGGTCGTCGCTCTTCAGCGCGGCGAGCATGCGCTCGTAGTCGGGCAGCGCCGCCAGGCTCGCGTCCACCTCGGCGGCTTCGGCCTTGAACTCCTCCTTGAAGCCGCGCATGGCGTTGACGATGCGCTCGGTCAGGCGAGCCAGGCGCCTGTCGGCCCCGTCGATGCGGTCCTGCAGCCACTTGCGCAGTTCCTGCTCGCGGTTGGCGCAGGACTCGACCGACAACTGGTGCTCGCCCAGGGCCTCGGCGCGCCAGGCGTCCAGACGGGCAGCCAGCGCGGCCTCGAGCGGTGCGGCCTCCCAGGCGGCGCGCGCCTGCTCGCGCAGGGTCTGCGCCGCTTCGCGCTTGCCCTTGACCTCGCCGCGACGGCCCAGCGCCTCGGAGCGTCGGGACTCGGCCTCTGCCAGCCGCGCCTGCACGGTCTTGATCTGCGCGCCGAGCTCCTGCAGCACGTCGGAGGCGGCCTCCAGCCGCGCACGCTCCTCGGCGAGAGCGGCGATCGCACGCGCCGGCTCGGCCCAGTCGATGTCTGCGAAGCGCGTGAACTCCTCCAGCCGCGCCAGCGTCTCGAGCCGCCCCTGCAGGGCCTGGCGCGCGCGCTGGGCCGCGGCGATGCGCTGCCCGAGCGTGGCGAGCTGCGCCTCCAGGCGCTCGCGCTGGTCGCGCAGGGCGCGCAGCTTGTCGGCATTGCTCCAGCCGAGCACGTAGCGGCTGCGGTCGTCGATGCGGCTGCGGTCGTCCTTCTCGTGGCGCCCCGTCGGGTCCTTCACCTGGCCGGCGGGGGTGACGGCGCGCGCCTCGCGGCGGAACTGCTCGGCGCTGTCGCAGCAGGCGACGTCGAAACGCGCACGCAGTTCCTGCTCGACCCAGTCGCACAGTGGCGAATCCGGCTTGACGACGAGTTTGCGCACGAGCGACTGCGGATGCAGCCCGGCGCCGGGAGCCTGCTTGCGCGGCCGGACGTGGAAGTACACGAGCCGCGCCCCCAGGTGCTGGCGGTCGACCCAGGTGGCCACGGCGGCGTAGTGTGCCTCGGGCACCAGCAGCGCGAGGCCGAAGCCCCGCAGCAGGCGCTCGGCTGCGCCCTCCCAGGTGCGCTCTTCCTCGCGCACCTGGATCAGCTCGCCGGCGAAGGGCAGCTCGTCCTCGGCGATGGACAGCGCCGCGCACAGCATCTCGCGGATGCGCACCTGGGCCAGGTCGATGTTGCTGCGGCGCCGTTGCAGGCTGTCGATCTCTTCGGACAGGGCCGCGTGCTGCTCGCGCCCCTTGCGGAAGGCGAAGTCTTCCTCGCGCTCGCGATTGCCCAGTTCGGCCGCTTCCTGGCGCAGGCCCTCGGCGCGCTCGGCGATCCCCCGCGACTGGCGCAGGAACGCGGCCTCGTCGGCCGGCGCCGCTTCGTCGATGCGCTCGAGCAGGGCGGCGTGGCGGTCCGCTCTCTGGCGCCGCTGGGCCTTCTCCTGCTCGAGGCGGCGGATCTCGGCGGCGAGTTGCTCCAGGCGATCGCCGCCGTGGTCGCGCAGCGCGCGCTCGAGCTGTGCCAACTCGGCGCGCTGCGCGTCGCGTTGGGCGTCCTGGCGCTCGATCTGGGCGTCCAGGCGCGCGGCTTCGTCGGCCAGCAGGGCGAGGCGACGGTCGAGCAACTCCCCTTCGAGCCGGGCGAAGTACGGGCTCAAGGCCTCGCGCGCCTCGCGCCAGCCCTCGGCCTGGGCCACCAGGGCCTGGTGGTTGCGGCCCTCCTCGACCAGGGGCGAGAGCAGGGCGACCTGGCGCTTGGCGGCGAGCACCGCCCGGTGCGCGCGGTCCAGGTCGTCGAAATGTCGGATCAGGGCCTCGATGCGCTGTCCCGAGTCGAAGGGCTCGAGCATGTGGCTGCGCACGAAGTCGGTGAGGTTGCCCACCGACTTCATCGACACCGTCTGGTGGAACAGCTCGAGCGCCTGCTCGTGTTCGATGCCGAAGCGCCGGCGGAACCAGGCCCCGTAGGGCGGGTAGCTGTCGAAGAGCTCGCAGCCGGTCGCGCGCAGCTTCTTGCGCAGCGCGGTGATGTCGGCGCCGAAGCCACTGAAATCCTCGGTGATACCGAGCGCCCGCTCGGCCGCCACGAACAGGCGCGCCGGCTGCCCCTGAGGCTCCCGGAACCAGAACACCTGGGCCAGCGTCACGGCCTGGTCGTAGCCCTCGTTGCGGAAGACGCCGAGGACGACCGTGTAGCTCGAGGCGTCGCGCAGCGCCACGGGGCGGGCGACCCCCGTGACCTCGTTGCGCTCGCTCTTGTAGTGGCCGAGCACGTAGGAGCGCAGCGAACGCTCGCGCGCCTCGGCCCCGGCCGCCTTGTTGTAGGCGACGCGCTGCGCCGGCACGAGCAGCGTGGTCACGGCGTCCACCAGCGTGGACTTGCCCGAGCCGATGTCGCCGGTGAGCAGCCCGTTGCGGCCTTCGAGCTCGTGGCGCCACACCCGGCGGTCGAAGGTGCCCCAGTTCAGCACCTCGAGCCGTTGCAGCCTGAAGCCCACGCGCGTGTCGTCAGCCACGAAGTCCAGGGCCAGCGTCGGTGCTTCACGCATCGCCGCCCCCCTGCGCAACTGCCCCGGCCGGTGCGTCGAGCGCGGCGCGGTAGGCCTGGAGCCGGGCGTCGAACTCGGCCAGCCACTGCGCGTCGACATAGGCCTTCAGGATGCGCCTGACCTCGAAGTGGCCACGGTCGCGGCCCGCGCCGCCGGCAGGCTCCAGCCGGCGCAGGAACTTCAGCTCGACGACCCGGGCAATGGTGGCGTCGACCTGATCGACCAGCCGGGCCTCGTTCGTGCCGTCGGGCAGGAAGACCCGCATCAACTCGGCGATGTCCTCGCGCGAGAGCACGAGCCGGGTGTCGCCCCCGGCGGCGTCGAACTCGGCCAGGCGCTTGCGCAGCAGCGCCAGCATCAGGCTGACCGGGTAGGACAAGGGCCGGCGCGCCACCAGCCGCGGCAGGCGCGGGGCACCCGCGGCGTCGTCGGGCTCCGGGCGGCTCTTCAGGAAGGCGTGGCCTTCGGCCTCGTCCAGGACCAGGTCGAGCAGCAGCACCGCTGCCTGCTCGCGCACCCGTGCCTGCAGGCGCAGCAGGCTGCCCCAAAGGCGCTCGTCGTCGTCGCGGTAGAGCACGCCCTTGAGCAGGTGCACCAGCAGCAACGAGAGTTCGGGCACCGTGGGCGCCGCATCAGCGGGGGGTGTGCCGGCCGGGCCGGTGTCGTCTCGAGTGTCGTCGTCGATCTGCATGTGCGTCGGTGCGCCTGCGGCGTCGTCCTGGCCAGGGGGGGCGTTCGCTCAGCGCGCGAAGATCACGCGTGGCAGCCGGGCCTCGCGGGTGACCGGTGTCCCGTCGCTGCCCTCGGCCGCCCAGCGCACCGGCTCGGACACCTCTTCGTCCACCAGGGCGCGCAGGCCGTCCAGGCCGCCGCCTTCACTGCCGCTTTCGCCGCCACCATGAGCCAGCTCCAGCCAGGCCACCAGCTCGGCCAGACCCTGGCGCAGGGGCTCGGTCTCCAGCAGCTCGCGCAGGGTCACCTGAGGCTGACGGCGCAGCGCGCGCTGCAGGGTCGCGCGCAGCCGGGCCTTGTCGACGACGATCTGGTCGAACAGGCGCGTCGTGTCGAGCTCGTCCCCGCCCGGCAGGACCTGCAGCTCGGCCAGGCGCGTCCGCGCGGCAGGCGTGTGCAGCGGGCGCTCCAGCGGCAGTTCGATGTCCGCGCCCATGGTGTCGATGTGCATCAGCCCGGCGGGCGGCGGTGTCGTTCGCAGCGCCAGGGCCTGGGCTTCGATGCCGTGCAGCAGGCCGATGATGCGCCGGTTCTCGAGGAAGGCGCGGTCGTCCAGGAAGCGGCGCAGTTGCTGCGAGAGCTGGGCCACGGTGCGCTGCGTGTGCTCGCCGGCCTCGAGCCAGTCGTGGTGCACGCGCCGGGTGCGCGCCTCGGGCTTCAGCGCCGCGACCGCCGGCAGGGCCAGCGCCTGGTCCAGTCGCTCGGAGAGCTCTTCCTGGCGCCGGCTCGACATCAGGAAGTCCCAGAAGGCACGGAAGCTGCGGCCCTGGTCGGAGTCGCCGATGGCGTCGCGCTCGCCCATGACCTCGTCCAGCAGCGCGCCCTTGCTGCCCTGCCAGAGCGCGATCTTCTCGCGCACCTTGCGGTCGAGCTGGCGGAAGTTGTGCTCCACCTCGCGGAAGTCGGCGAGCAGCTCGCGCGCCAGTTGCTGGAACTGCAGGAAGCGGTCCTTGACTGCGGTGTCGTCGAGCAGGGGCACGTCGCCGGCCTGCACCCGGGCGATCTCGGCGTCCAGCGCAGCCCGCTTCTCGTGCAACTGCTCCAGACGCCTGGCCGGGTCGGTCTCGGTGCCGGCGGCGATCTGCTCGAGCAGCGCGAACAGCGTCAGCAGCCGCGACTCGGTGCCGACGAAGGGGCGTTCGGTCAGCGAGACCAGCCAGGCGAGTGCCTTCTCGGTGGCCGGCGTCAGGTCGTACTGGGCCTCGTCGGTGCCGGCCCGGTAGAACTTGCGCAGCCAGCCCTTGTCGGGCGCGCACCAGTCGTTCAGGTAGTCGGCGGCCGCGCGGGGGTAGGCGTCGGGCCCGAGGAGCTCGCGCACTGCGAAGAGCTCGTCCTCCAGGGCCTCGGCCAGGTCGGCCTCGCTGACCAGGCGTCGGTTGGGGGCGACGAACACCCGCTGCAGGAAACCCGCGACCAGGGGCGCGTGCGGCGAGGCGAGCAGGCGCCAGGCAGGGTGCCTGTCGCGAAGGGCGGCAAGGGTGGCGTGGTCCAAGGCGGGGCGGGGGCTCGGACGGCAGCGTCGGGACGTCCATCCCCTGCGGCTGCGCGCCCGCGCCGATGGTACCAATGCCCGGCAGACAGACGCCTGCCAGGGAGCCCCTCAGCGCAGGTCGCCTGCCAGGCTGGCCAGGGTCTCGGCCGCGATGGTGACGTGGGCCGGGTAGTTCGTGTGGTCGCAGCCGAGCTTGACGCTCGCGCCGGCGCGCACGGCCTCGCGCGCGGCCTTCGGGAACTCGAAGCGCACGAAGTGCACCGACGAGGTCTTCTCGTCGTTCTCGCGGTCCAGGTCCTCGTCGGCGATGGCGTAGATGCGGGGCTGGCCCTCGACCTCGACGAACATGCGGTCCTCCACGCCGATCAGGCGCGCGAGCTCGCGCTTGCGCTCGTGCGGGTCGGGGTACTCGATCAGCATCGTCGCCTTCCAGTTCGTGCCGTCCGGCACGAGCGGGCCGTAGGCCTCGATCTCGCCCTGGATGCCTTCCTCGTCGAAGATCTTCTCGATGTGCAGCATCTCCTGGATCTGGCGCCGGATGGTCTGCTCGTCCTCGAACTGCAGCGTGATGTGCTCGCCCAGGCCGACGCTGCGCAGCTTGCGGTGCGCGATCGCCCCGGCGCGGCTGGACTTGCGGATCTTCGAGTAGGCCTCCAGGGTCATGAGGCTGTCGCGGGTGAGGGTGCTCATCGGGGACTCCTTGAATGCGAAGGGTGGGTAAGCTTCACAGGCCGTAGGCGTGGCGCACCAGGCTCAGCGGGTGCTGCAGCGCCTTGGCCGGCGTGCCGGCCTGGGCCATGCCCTGGGCGATGTGGTGGCCGGCCAGCGCGCAGTCGCTGCTGATGTAGTCCGGCTCGTCGCGGGCCATGGCCTTGAAGACGGGCTTGCCGATCTTCATGGCCACCGGGTGGTAGGGCGTCTTCACGCCGTAGGTGCCGGCGTGGCCCGAGCAGCGCTCGACGGTGTTGAGCTTGACCTCCACCGTCTGGCCGATGAGCTTGAACATCTCTTCGGTCTTCTTGCCGATGTTCTGCACCCGGCCGTGGCAGGGGATGTGGTAGCTGACCTTGCC
>Ga0169931_10002258_pt1 | contig 31485 bp, 29 predicted proteins | sample Kivu_15m_20L_FD_129675 | JGI IMG/M metagenome (GOLD analysis project Ga0169931, IMG submission 129675) | Freshwater microbial communities from Lake Kivu, Western Province, Rwanda to study Microbial Dark Matter (Phase II) - Kivu_15m_20L... | ecosystem: Environmental > Aquatic > Freshwater > Lake...
GGCTTCGCCGGATTTGAAAAAAGCGGAATCTGTTGCCCATGGCTGCGTTGTTGCTCAGTCGTGGATGTCAATCCACTCCATCGCAACGCCTTGCCCTGGCCAACATCTTCTCGCTCCACCGGCGACACCTTTTCGCAAACTGCTCTAAGCCAGGCGCTCCGGCTGGGATTCGGTGGCTAGTCCGGCAGTCTTTCGCGCTTTCGCCCCAACTGCGGTTTCGGCCGAGGTTGCCTTTCCCGGCCGACCGGATATGGCATGGGGAAGCGCATGCCTGAGGAACGGACCATGACGAATGCACGCGGAGTGAGCCTCGCCCTGTGGATGGCGGCGAGCATTTCGTTGTTCGTGCTTGCCGGGTCGCTCGCTCTCGCGTGGGCGATGGAGCGGCGCTTCGACAGCGAAGAGCGGCACGCGTTCGAGCTGCAGGAGCGCAGCAACTCGGATTTCCTGATGCGCAGCGGCCTGCCATTCAGCCAGCGCATGGCCGACCAGCTCGGCGAAATCATCGGAGCGCGGGTGTTCTTCCTGAAGACCGCGCCCCCGGACGTCGGCGCCACTACCGGCAAACCGCCTCGCCATCGGTCGATTTCCGACCATCGCGTGGGGTTGACGCCGCCCCGTCGCCGCGGCATCGGTTGTGGCGCAGGGGCTTGCCCGTGGGAAAACCGCGGCGATCCTCGACCATGCCGCCGATGAATCCGATCTCCCGCATCCTGACCCCCTGTGGCATCGGCATCGCGATGGCTGCCCTCGCCGTGGCGGCGGATCCGCCGACCGCGCCATCCGCCGACGCGCGGCCGCAACCATCGGTGGTGCCCGTGGACGGCGGCGGCCTGCGTATCGGCGCGGTCACCTTTGATCCCGCGACCCGCGAGGTGCGCCTGCCCGCCTTGGTCAACATGAACCAGGGGTTGATCGAATTCCTCGTGGTGCACGTAGGCGGCAAGATCCATGAGTCGCTGTTTGTCACCGACGCCTCCCCCACGGACTTCAACCTCGCCTTCACCCTGCTCGGATTCAAACCGTCGCCGGAACTCTACCCGTTGCCAAGCAAGACTGGTGGCCTCTCCGATCAATACCCGCAGGTTTCCGCCGAAACCCGCAAGGGCGCGCGACTGCGCATCGATGTCGAACACGAGTCGAACGGCACGACCAAGCGCGTGCCGGTGAATGATTGGATCCAACACGCCGTGCGCGAGGCGGCGATGCCCGCGGGATCCTGGGTTTACGGCGGGTCGCGCGTCTCCAACGGTCGCTTCGCCGCCGAAACGACCGGCGACATCGTCGCGATCTACCTGTCACTCGCCGCGATCTTCAATTACCCGGGCGACGACAACGACGACGACGATGTCTGGATCCCCTACCCCGGCCGCATCCCCGAACCCGGAACCAAAGTCACTCTCGTCTTCTCTCCCGATCCGAATCCCACACTCCCCGCCGACCCATGAAATCCACCGTTTCCCTGCTCATCGCCTGTCTGTCCTTGCCTGTATTCGCGCAATCCGTGCCGCCGCGGCATGAATCGCTGCGCCAGGAAATCCGCCTCGCCATCGGGCGCGGCAACCAATGGCTGCTCTCGCGCCAGCAGGCCGACGGCCAATGGGGCGACGGCCAGTTGCCCGCCATCACCGCGCTCGCACTCAATGCCATCGTGCGCGACCCGGCATTCGACCGCAACGCCCCGTTCCCCGCTCCGGTCGAAAAAGGATTCCAGTGGCTGCTCAAACAGCAGAAGGAGGACGGCGGGATCTACAATCGCGGACTGACCGTCTACAACACCGCCGCATCCGTCACCGCACTCACCGCGGCCGGACGTCGCGACTTCGAACCGGCCATCGTCCGCGCACGCAAACACCTCATCGACAACCAATGGGACCTCGGCAAGGAGAAGGAAAGCGACCAACCCAACGACGGCGGCGTCGGCTACGGATCGAATAAGGAACACGCCGACCTCTCGAACACCGTGCTCGCCATCGAGGCGCTCGCGCTTTCGAAGAAAATCATCGACGACGGACGCCACGGTGACCAGCCGGACCTCGACTGGAACGCCGCGATCACCTTCCTTTCGCGCTGCCAGAACCTCGAGGCCACCAACGACATGGAATGGGCATCGGACGATCCGAAAAACAAGGGCGGCTTCTCCTACTCGCCCCACGAATCCAAGGCCGGCGATGAAAAAACCCCGGAAGGCCGCACCGCCCTGCGCTCGTACGGGTCGATGTCCTACGCCGGACTGCTCTCGCTCGTCTATGCCAAGGTCGGCCCCGACGATCCGCGCGTCAAAGCCGTCAAGGAATGGCTCGGACGCAACTACACGCTCGATGAGAACCCGGGCATGGGCGCGCAGGGATTGTATTATTATTATCAGGCAATGGCCAAGGCGCTCGGTGCCTCGACTTTCGGCGACTTCCCGCTCGAAGGCGGACGCGAGGTCGACTGGCGCGGCGAGCTCGGCAACAAACTGCTGACCCTGCAACGCGAAGACGGCTCGTGGGTGAACAGCAACGGACGATGGATGGAGTCGGACCCGGTCCTCGTGACGTCTTACACGCTGCTCGCCCTCGCGCAAATCCACGACTCGATCCGTTGACAGGCGGACCTTCCATCCGCGGCCAGGCCGCGATCGGACACGATCCGACCCCGCGTGCAAGCGCGGGGTCGTTTTTTGTCCGGTTTGATGCATTGACGGCTGACGCGGCCGGATGAGCTAGTGCGCGTGTGCTCGGCCGTCCATCACGGACGGATGTCATCCGCACCCGACAATCGATCCCGCCATCGCCATCATGATCCGCATTTGGTTTTCCACATTCGTGCTCCTCGCCGGTCTCGGGCCGCTCGTCGCGCAGGAGTTGTTGCAACCCTTGATCGTCACCGCGTCGCGCAGCGGTGAGCCTGCAAGCGAGGCGGCTTTTTCCACCGCGACGATGGATGCGGAATTCCTCCGCGAGCAGGCGCGCCGAACCCTGCCCGAGGCATTGCAATACACGCCCGGCGTGCTCGTGCAGAAAACCGCGCACGGCCACGGCTCGCCGTTCATCCGCGGCTTCACCGGTCGCCAGAACTTGCTGATGGTCGATGGCGTGCGCATCAACAATTCGACCTGGCGCGGCGGACCCGTGCAGTATTGGAGCACCGTTGATCCCTACGCGATCGACCACATCGAGCTGGTGCGCAGCTAGGGGTCGGTGCTCTACGGATCGGATGCGGCGGGCGGCACGCTCAACGCGTTCATCAAGTCGTCTGGCTTCGCGGAGCAATCCGCAGGCGCGCCATTTCATCATGGCTCGGCGGAATACGAGTATCGCTCGAATGGCGAGGGTTCCCACATCGGCCGCATCGCATCGGCATTCGGAACCGGCGGCCGGTGGGGCGTCCATCTCGGATTCACCGCCAAGAACTACGGCGACATCGAGGATCAGGCGGTCGGACGCATAAACGACACCGGCTATCCGGAGCAGGATCTGGATCTCCGTCTGGACGGAGCGGTGGGCGTGAATTCCATATTGACGCTGGTTCATCAACAGGTGGATCAGGACGACATCTCACGCTGGCACCGCACGACATCGAATTCCGGATGGAACCACGGCGGGCACGTCACCGCGCCCGGCAAATGGACCGCAAACGAATTCGATCAGGAACGATCGCTCACCTATCTGAGATACGCCGGCAACAACGAAGCGGCGGACGCGGCCGTGCGTCATTGGTCGGCCACCATTTCGTACCAAACGAGCCGCGACTCCGAATTCCAAAACCGCATGCCCGACTCGGACAGCCTGCGCCGCAGCGACATCGACCTGGAAACAACAGGCGTCGATCTCCAGATGGAATCGCGGCTTGGTCCCGGATCGCTTGTTTATGGCATCGACCACTACCGCGACGAGGTCGAGTCCAGCGGATCGAGAAACAACCGGGCCGGCACCGCACCGAGACAGAACCTGCCGGTCGCCGATGATTCCGCATACCGTCTCACCGGATTGTTCGCCGAATACCGATGGAATGCCACGGATGCGTTGGACATCACCGGCGGCCTTCGTCACAGCCTGGCGGAGGCGGAGTTGGGAAGGTTTTACGACAGTGCGGATACCTTGCAGCCACGCCGCGAACTCGATTGGAATGCGACGGTCGGTTCGCTGCGCGCGGTGCACAAGATCGATGCCCTATGGAATGCCTACGGCGGCGTTTCCCAGGCATTCCGAGCGCCCAACCTCAACGACCTCACCGGATCGGTCAGCTCGAAATCCGGCGGCACGAGTTTCGGATCGGCAAACGCGCGGCCGGAGGAATTCCTGACCACCGAAGCGGGCATCCGACGGCATTCCGGTGCATTCACTCTGGAAGCCGCGGTGTTCCACACATGGGTCGACAACCTCATCACCAGCGTGCCATTCGCACCCGGCTCAAGCGACAGCATCACCGCCAATGCCGCCGATGGCTATGTTTACGGAGTGGAACTGCAGTCGGCATGGAACATCACCCCGCAGTGGATGCTCAGCGGATTCGCCGCGTGGCAGGACGGCCGTGAGGAATCCCCGTCGTCCGTCGGCGGACCGATCGTTGAGAAGCCGATGACCCGGCTGTTGCCGCTGACCTCCTCGGTGGCACTGCGTTGGACGCATGCGTCGCAGCGCTTCTGGGTCGAAGGTCGGCTGTTGGGCGCGACCGAGGAGGATCGATTCACGGAAGCCGACCGGAAGGCGGATGATCAACGCCTGCCGACCGACGGCACGCCGGGATATCTGGTCGCCTCGCTGCGATCGGGCTGGAAGGCGACTGAACGCCTCGAGTTCACACTGGGGCTTGAGAACCTGGGCGATGCGGATTACCGCATCCACGGCTCCGGCCAGAATGAGCCGGGATTCCAAGCCGTCGTCAGCGCCAAAGCCACGTGGTGACCGACGCTGGTTTCAGCTCAGGCACCGTCCGCTTTGGGCACGGTGATCAGCAACATTCCCTGCTTGCGCTCGACCGTCATGCGCGCGGCATCGACCGATTCCGGCAGCGTGATCCATTCGATGTGACGCGCCGCTTTTGCCATGTGCGCGGCAGCGGAGCCGGTGGCAACCGTGCCGGTGGATTCGATTCGCAACAACCGTCCTTCGATCGTCACCTTGGCCTGCTCGGCAAGGCTTTCGGGAATGTAGCAACGCACGACGAAGCGGCCGTTCTCCTCACGGAGCTCGGTCGAGGAGGCGTAGCACTGCGATCCGCTGAAGCGCCGCGCGCCGGGCATGTCGCGAAGTTCCTCGTACGCACGGTCCATCATGCGGTCCATGTCGCGGCGCATGATCCTCATCCGCTCGAGCATGCGGCGGTCCCAATCGGCATCGGGAGCCGACAACGGTGTGGCGGGAGTCGCGGCCGGAGCCGATGGCGCGCCAGCGACGGTTTCCGCTCCGGGTGCTTTCGGCACGATGACGATCATCAGGTGACGCGCTGCCTGCTTCTCGACCTGCGGTTTGCCGTCTTTCGCGGCCGCGGGCAGCGCGAGATTCTGCTCATACGCGCCGGCCTCACCACTGGCCGGCACGCGCACGCGCAGCGTTCCGTCGCCACCAAGCTCCACCGACGCTTGACTCACGTCGTGTCGCGGCAGATGCAACCGCAGCAGATACGCATCATCGCGCTCGCGAAGGTTGGTCGACATGTTGGTGAGGGCGCGACCGCGCGGGCCGACGGAGTCATCGGAATTCCACACACGATTCCATGTGTCGTGAAAAAAGCCCGAGACCTGCTCCTCGACCTCGCGCGATTTCTCGAGCAGGCGGTCACCCGTCCCGGGATCACGTGCGGATGCGGTGGCAATACCAATGGCCAAGCATGCAGCCAAGGCGTTGAAACGGTGGCAAAAGCGGAATGCCGGATGGTTTCGGAAATGGATTGATGCGTTCATGATGTTGGAAACAGCCAAGCCTCGCACCGGCGCGGCCTCGCCGGAATACGCGATTCGCGCAATCGCGCGTCCGCAAACTCACGCAGCACAGGTCAGCCGCCGATTTCGAGCCGATAGCGCCGCACCCCGGGATCCACCTCGAGCGACCACGCGTCGATGCCACCGCGCAGGCCGAACGCGCGGCGCAGCCCGTGCCCGCGGAACCAGGCGACCTGATCGAGGACGTGCGCACCACGGTGGTCGTACAACAGGATCTCCGCATCGGGATCACCGGCGAAGATCCGCTGCTGCAAGTCCTGGGTGAGCAGCTCGGACCCCGCGATGGCAATCGCCTCGTGCTCCTCGCGCGTTCGGATATCGATCCAGCGCCAGGCCCGCCCGGCCACATCGACGGGCTCGACCAGCATCGCGAGATCGTGCGCGTGGCTTTCGCGCAGATGCGCCAGAACCTCGTCGGGATCTAGGCCCGAGCGCTCGCAGAGCTGCCGCAGCGTCTCGTCATTGGAAAACGCGCAACTGCCGCAACCCCCGAGGTGGTAACGCGCGAACAAGGCGCGCCGCGCCCCGGGAAGGGCCCCGAGAATGGCCGACATCACCGCATCGGCAGTCACCGCATCCGATTTCATCGCCGGATTCTAGCAGATCCCGGCCCCGGCGCATCCGCAATTTTCCCGTGTTTCCAAATCCGGTCGGGCGGTTTAGTCTCACCGCGTGCGCCAGCCACGCGATGCCGACGAGGTCCGGATCTACTTCCTGCCCAACCTGATGACCGCCTGCAACCTCGCCTGCGGGTTCTTCGCGGTGCTGATGATTTTCGCCGGACTCATCGAGGTCAACCGGATGATCGAGGTGCAGCGGATCGCGGGCGAAGGGCCGCTCTCGATGAAGGAATACTACGAGATCTCCCGCCGCTATTACGAGTATGCGATTCTCCTGATCTTCGGGTCCTGCCTCTTCGACCTGCTTGACGGGAGGCTCGCGCGGATGGGCGGCCGCGACTCGCCCTTCGGCCGCGAGTTTGATTCGCTTGCGGACATCATCTCGTTCGGCATGGCACCGGCCATGCTGCTGTCGCGCGCGGTGCTCTACCCGCTCGGCAAGATCGGCTGGGCGATCGCGCTGGTCTACCTGATCTGCGGGGCGATGCGCCTGGCCAAATTCAACTGCCTGGCGATGCTGCCGCCGAAACCCGGGGGATCAAGCGACTTCCGCGGACTGCCCATCCCGATGGCCGCGGGATTCATTGCATCGGTCACGTTCTTCCTGATCGACCTCTACAAGAACGATCACGACTTGAGCCAGACCGTTTGGAAATACGTGCTGGCCGGCGCGATGGTCGGGCTTTCACTTCTCATGATCAGCGACATCCGCTACCCGAGCTTCAAGCAGGTCGGGCTGCGCACACACGGCACGCTCGGCGCGATCGTCGTCGCCGTGCTGCTTGTTTACATCACGATCCAACTGCGCCACATCATGCCGGTGGTGCTCTTCAGCCTCTACCTCGCCTACGGCATGGCGCGCCCGCTGATCTCCCAACGCATGCGCCGGGAAATCGAAACCGGCGGCGGCGGGCCGGATGAACCGCGATCATGAACAAGCCGACGCATTCCCGGCGCGGCCGACCATGGCTGCGCATCGCACTGACCGCCCTGCCTTTGTGGCTGGTCGCATCAGCGGGCGTGGCGCTATGGTGGTATTTCCAACGTGAAGCGCAGCGTGGGCGCGAACTCAGCGAGGCATTCGCGCGGGAAGTGTCGGCACAATCCCTCGCCGCCGATGTCATGAAGATCACCAACGTGATCGGTGAACGCAATCGGTCGAACGATGCCGCACGCGCCAACCTCACGCGCATCGCATCCATGATCGACGGCACGCTTGGCCCGTCGAACACCGGCTATCCGGTACGCCGCATCCAGGGCGCGCTTGAATGGCCGCTGCTGCTGGCGACGCTTCCCGGAAACACTCCGTCACGCAGCGCCGTCTGGGTGGTTTGCGCGTATGACAGCCATCCCGGATCGCGCGGTGTCGAAGCCAATGCCACGGGCATCGCCGCAGCACTCGCCGCTGCCCAAGCACTGGTCGGCGACAGCCTGATGTCGGATGTCCACTTCCTCTTCGCACCCCACGCCAACGACCCCGCATCCCCGGTGATGGAAACCGTCGCCGCAATCGCCGGGATGATCCGGCGCGACGACATCGTCCTCTGCATCGAAGCCATGGGTGCGGGCGAAACCCTGTGGTTCAGCAGCCGCGACACCACCGCATCCGCGCTGCGCCACACCAGTGGACTGGGCGACATCCTCGGCGCGGAGGTGGTCTGCCTCGGCGAAGACGGCGACATCGCGAGTCGGCTCTTCCAATCCGGCCTGCCTGCCGTGCGGGTCGCGACCCGGCCAATCGTGCTCCCCGGCGAAGCCGACGCCACTCCACCTGATCCCGCGATGCTGGCCGCCTCCGCCGGGCGCCTCGTCGAATTCATCCGCCGTTGCGCCGACCTGCCCTGATTCTTGCTTGCAGCATGCGGTTCCCCACGGAAATTCCCCCATCCCTGTTCCCCCCGATGCGAGCCAGCGACCTTGAGCCGACCTTCATCTCACACGCACCGGGCCACTGGCCGGACGTCCCGCAGGAACTCTGGAACGATCCGACCTGGCAGTTGCGCCACCGCATCGACTCGCTCGAAGCACTCGAATCACGGATCGAACTCACCGACGTCGAACGCGCCGGCGTGCTTCTCGCGGGCAACAAGCTCGCGATGTCGATCACCCCGCACTTCCTCAACCTGATCGACCGCGACGATCCCGACTGCCCGATCCGTCGCCAGATGATCCCGCGCCTCGAAGAAGGGTGGACCGCTCCCGAAGAACTCGCCGACCCCTGCGGCGAGGATTCCCACATGCCGGTGCCGGGCCTCGTCCACCGTTATCCAGACCGCGTGTTGTTCCTCGTCACCGACCGCTGCGCGTCCTACTGCCGCTATTGCACGCGGTCGCGCGTCGTCTCCGGCGTGGGCGAACAACAACTCGAGACGCGCTGGGACGCCGCATTCCGCTATCTCGAACAAACGCCGCAGGTGCGAGATGTCCTGCTCTCGGGCGGTGATCCCCTGCTCTTCAGCGACGAGCGCCTCGACCGCATCCTCACCCGCCTGCGCGCCATTCCTCACCTCCAGTTCCTGCGCATCGGCACGCGCATCCCCTTGTTCCTTCCGCAGCGCATCACCCCGCAGCTCTGCGAAATGCTGCGCAAACACCATCCGCTGTTCATTTCGATCCACACCAACCACCCTCGCGAACTCACCACCGAGGTGCGCGACGCGCTCGGCCGACTCGCCGACGCCGGCATCCCGCTCGGCAACCAGAGCGTCCTGCTGCGCGGCGTCAATGACTCGCTCGAGATCCAGAAAACCCTGGTCCACAAACTGTTGATGTGCCGCGTGAGACCATACTACCTCTACCAATGCGACCTCATCAACGGGTCGTCGCACCTGCGCACGCCGGTGGCCGAGGGCCTCGACATTATCGAAGGGCTGCGCGGCCACACCACCGGCTATGCCGTGCCTCAGTTCGTCATCGACGGACCCGGCGGCGGCGGCAAGATCCCGCTCAACCCGCAATACGTCGTCGATGCCGCGCCGGGATCGGTCACGCTGCGCAACTTCGAGGGCAGGACATTCGATTATCCGGATCCCACCCCAGTACCCGCGACCGAACTGCAGCGGCTGCGCGATTCGGTGATGGCGGGATTGTGAGGGTGACTTCAAGCCATTCGGCTTGCCCGGCACCACCGATCCCCTAGGATATGGTGCTTCCCCACGCCCGGCCGCCGATGCATCGAACGTTCGTTGAAAAGAAACCCGGTCACGACGCGGAGGCCCGCCGCCTGCTCGACGAGCTGCGCACCTCGCCCGACATCACCGGACTCGAAGGCGTCCGCATCCTCCAACGCTACGACATCGACGGCCTGGACGACGCCCAGTTCGCGATGGCCGCGGCCACCATCCTCTCCGAACCGCAGGTGGACGTGCTGAGCCCGTCGGTCGTCATCGGCGACGACGAGTCCGCGTTCGCCGTCGAATACCTTCCGGGACAGTTCGACCAGCGCGCCGACTCGGCCGCGCAATGCATCCAGATCCTCACCGGCGGCGAGCGCCCGCAAGTGCGGTGTGCAAAAGTCATCATTCTGCAAGGCAGGCTTTCGCCGTTGTCGCTGGACGCGGTGAAAGCCCGCGTGATCAACCCGGTGGACTCTCATGAAGTGCCGGTGACGGAGCACGAGCCCGCACCAGTCGTGCATCCTCCGGACGATGTCGCGCGGATCGATGGATTCCGCACCGACGACCCGGCAATGCTGCGCGACCGCCTCGGACTCGCGATGTCCGTTGCCGACGTGGCGTTTTGCCAGGCCTGCTTCTGCGACGAAGAGCGGCGCGATCCGACCGTCACCGAAATCCGCGTGCTCGACACGTATTGGTCCGACCACTGTCGGCACACGACGTTTCACGCGCGGCTCGACGATGTCGTCTTCGACGATGGCGCGGAGCCGGTGCGGCGCGCATGGGAGGCGTATCTCGAGGCGCGCCGCAAGCTCGGCCGCAATGGGGATCCGGTGACCTTGATGGACATCGCGCTCACCGGCATGCGCGACCTGAGGGCCCGCGGCGTGCTCGACAACCTTGAGGAGTCCGACGAGATCAACGCGGCATCGATCATCGTGCGCGGACGCGGAAACGGCGGGAACGGTCAAGACGCGTTTTGCCCGGACCTCGACGAGGACTGGCTGGTGATGTTCAAGAACGAGACGCACAACCATCCGACCGAGATCGAACCGTTCGGCGGTGCGGCGACCTGCCTCGGCGGCTGCATCCGGGATCCGCTGTCCGGCCGTGCCTATGTGTACCAGGCGATGCGCGTGACCGGTGCCGGTGATCCGCGCGCGCCGGTTTCCGAAACGCTTCCCGGAAAACTGCCGCAGCGAACCATCTGCCGCGTCGCTGCTCAGGGCTACTCGTCGTACGGCAATCAGATCGGCCTGGCCACCGGCCAGGTCGCCGAGGTCTATCACCCCGGCTACATCGCGAAGCGCATGGAGATCGGCGCGGTGGTCGCCGCCGCCCCGCGGTCGCAGGTCGTCCGCGGCAGGCCCGCGCCCGGTGACGTGATCTTGCTCATCGGCGGCCGCACCGGCCGCGACGGCGTCGGTGGCGCGACCGGATCATCGAAGGAACACGACGAGCACGCGCTGGGCAATTCGGCGGAAGTGCAGAAGGGTGACGCACCGACCGAGCGCAAAATCCAACGGCTGTTCCGCCACCCCGAGGTCGCGCGACGCATCAAGGTCTGCAACGATTTCGGCGCGGGCGGCGTTTCCGTCGCGATCGGCGAAATCGCACGCTCGCTCGACATCGATCTCGACGCCGTTCCGAAAAAATACGACGGCCTCGACGCAACGGAGCTTGCGATTTCCGAATCACAGGAACGCATGGCCGTTTGCATTGATCCGGCGGACGCGGAGTTCCTGATCCATGAAGCCGACCGGGAGAATCTCGAATGCACCGCGGTGGCGAAGGTCACCGACAGTGGTCGGCTGGTGATGCGCTGGCGCGGCAAGAAGGTGGTCGACCTCTCGCGCGCGTTCCTCGACACCAATGGTGTGCGCCAGCAGGCCTCGGTGCGGGTCGCGCGACCAATGGTCCCGCAGACCCAACGCGGCGGACCGGATCAACTCGCCGGGCACCTTGCATCGCTCGCTCATGCGTCGCAGCGCGGCCTCGGCGAACGCTTCGACGCATCGGTGGGCGCGGGCACGGTGCTCTGGCCATTCGGCGGCCGGCATCAACTCACGCCGCCGGATGCCATGGTGGCGAAGCTGCCGCTGCTCCACGGCGACACCACCACCTGCACGATCATGGCGTGGGGATTCGATCCGTGGATTTCCGATGCGTCTCCATTCCACGGTGCCGCATCCGCAGTCACCGAATCCGTCTGCAAGTGCATCGCCGCCGGAGCACGCCTGCGCGACATCCGCCTCACCCTGCAGGAGTATTTTCCAAAACCCGGCGACGACCCGAAGCGATGGGGCCTGCCCTTCGCCGCACTGCTCGGCGCCTTCCACGCGCAGCAGGCACTCGGCGTCGCGGCGATCGGCGGCAAGGACTCGATGTCGGGCAGCTTCAACGACCTCGACGTGCCACCCACGCTCGTCTCCTTCGCGCTTGCGCCCGCCGACGCCCGCTGGGTGCTGAGCCCGGAATTCAAGCGCGCCGGTTCAGCGGTGTCGCTCGTCCGGCTTCCCGTCGACACCGACGGACTGCCGGATTTCGAAACCCTCAAATCCATCGCCGACTCGCTGCACCGGTTGAATCGGAATGGAACCATCACGTCGCTCCATCACATCGGCGGCATCGGAATCGCCGGGGCGGTGGCGAAGATGGCGTTCGGCAACCGCATCGGATTCACCAGTGCCGCTGTGGCCGGTGAGCATCGCGACCAGCCGCTCGACTGGATGCGTCCGGCGTGGTTTTCGTTCCTCATCGAACACGACGCGCAAGAGGCGACAACGATTCACCGGGCGCTGCCGGATGCGATCGTCATCGGCCACATCACCGACGCGCCGGTACTCGTCATCGGCGGATCCACCCACGCACTCGACACGCTGCTCGACGCTTGGGAATCAACGCTCGAACCGGTCTATCCCACCCGGCCGGATGCCGTCGTCGCGCCCGCTGATCCACCCATGGCCACATCCGCCACACCGACCACGCGCCGCAGTGCGCGCATCACCCGGCCGCGGGTGGTGATCCCGGCGTTTCCCGGAACGAATTCCGAATACGACTCGGCGCGGGCCTTCGAGCGCGCGGGAGGCGACCCCTCGATCCTAGTCTTCCGCAACCTCACCGCCACGCACATCGACGAATCGCTCGCCCGACTGGCCGACGCGATCCGCGAATCGCAAATCCTGATGATCCCCGGCGGATTCAGCGCCGGTGACGAACCCGACGGATCGGCCAAGTTCATCGCCGCAGTGATCCGCAGTCCCCGCGTGGCCGATGCCATCACGGAACTCGTCGAGCACCGCGACGGATTGATCCTCGGCATTTGCAACGGGTTCCAAGCGCTGATCAAAACCGGACTGGTGCCGGACGGCAGGATCCGCGCGTGCGGAGACGATGCCGTACAAGCGCGCCTCGCCGAGACGCCGACACTCGTTCACAACACGATCGGCAGGCACGTGTCGCGCTACACGCGCACCCGGATCGCCAGCACACTCTCGCCGTGGCTGATGCTCTGCCGCACCGGTGACATCCACACGCTGCCGGTCTCCCACGGCGAAGGACGCTTCCTCGCCAACGAGGAAACCCTCCGCCAGCTCGCCGCCAACGGACAGATCGCTACCCAATACTGCGACGCATCCGGCAATCCCTCGGTGGACATCGCCGACAACCCGAACGGGTCGCTCGGCGCGGTCGAGGGAATCACCTCGCCCTGCGGCCGAATCTTCGGCAAAATGGCGCACACCGAACGCCACGGCCCGCACGTCGCGAAAAACATCCACGGATCCAAGCACCAGCCGATCTTCGAGAGCGGCATCGCGTACTTCACCGACTGAACCCTCCATCCACTCACCGAACCCACTCCGCCTCCGATGAACCTTCCAGCACTCGCCAAAGCCGCCAATGAGGCGCGCGGACTCGCCATTGATGCGATCCACGCCTGCAATTCCGGCCACCTCGGACTCCCGCTCGGCTGCGCGGATATCGGGGCCGTCCTCTTCGGCGAGTCCATGCGCTTCTGCCCGGACGCGCCGAAGTGGCTCAACCGCGACCGCTTCATCCTCTCGGCCGGCCACGGATCGATGTTCCTCTACGCGTGGCTGCACCTCTCGGGCCACGGCGTGTCGCTCGACGACCTCAAACGCTTCCGCCAACTGCACTCCAACACGCCGGGCCATCCCGAGTTCGGCGAAACACCCGGCGTCGAGGCCACCACCGGTCCGCTCGGCCAAGGCATCGGCAACGCCGTCGGATACGCCCTCTCCGGCAAACGCGCCGCCGCGTGCTTCAATACCGCACAACACACCGTTTTCGACCATCACGTGATCGTCCTCGCCGGGGATGGCTGCCTGCAGGAGGGCGTCGCCCGCGAAGCCATCGCCTTCGCCGGTCACAACGGCCTCGACAACCTGATCCTCATCTACGACTCGAACGACGTCACGCTCGATGCGATGGCGGAACTCACGCAAAGCGAGGACACCGCTGCGGCCATCGCTTCGCAAGGATGGGACGTCGTCACCGTGGATGGACACGACCTCGCTGCGCTCGCCGGTGCGCTTGCCACGGCCAAGGCCGCGGACAACGGCCGACCCAAGGCGATCATCGCCAGAACGATCATCGGCAAAGGCATCGCCGAGGTCGCCGGCACGGCCAAGGCCCACGGCGAGGGTGGTGCGAAATTCGCCGCTGCCGCGCGCGCCGGCCTCGGACTGCCTGCCGACGAGCCGTTCTTCGTCTCCGCGGAAACGCGCGCTTTTTTCAACGAACGTCGCTCACGCCAGCTCGAGGCGTTCCAATCGTGGCAGGAGGTCTACGACGCATGGGTCGCGGCCAATCCGGCGCTTGCAAAAGAACTGACCGATGGAATCGCCAAGTCGGTTCCCACCGACATCGACGACCAGATCCCCGCGTTTCCCGCGGATTACCGCGATGCGACACGCTCGGCCGGCGGTACCGTGCTCAATGCGATCGCCACCGCCATGCCACCATTGCTCACCGGCAGCGCCGATCTCTTCGGCTCCACCAAAAACCTCATCCGCGACGGCGGCGATTTTTCCAAAAGCAACCCGCTCGGCCGCAACATCTGGTTCGGCATCCGCGAACACGCGATGGGTGCCATCTGCAACGGCATCGCCTACGACGGGATCTTCCGCCCTAGTGGAGCCACCTTCCTCGTCTTCGCCGATTACCTGCGCCCGTCGATCCGCCTCGCCGCACTCGCAGGACTGCCCGTCACCTGGATCTTCACCCACGATTCGGTCGGCGTCGGCGAGGACGGCCCCACCCACCAACCGGTCGAAACCGTCAGCTCGCTGCGCGTCATCCCGAACCTCGATGTGATCCGCCCAGCCGATGCCGAGGAAGCCGCCGGTGCCTTCTGCGCCGCGATGCTGCGCGGCGACGGACCGACCGCGCTGGTGCTCACCCGCCAGACCGTGCCGCCGATGCTCGCGCCAAGCGCCGCCGATCGACGCAACGGCGTGCTCAAGGGCGCCTACATCGTCCGCAAGGAAAGTGCCGCACTCGAGACCCTGCTTCTCGCCAGCGGCTCGGAATTGCAGCACGCCCTCATCGCGGCCGACCGCCTCGGCCCGGGCACACGCGTGGTTTCCATGCCTTGCTTCGAACGCTTCGACCGACAAAGCATCGCCTATCGCGAGTCCGTCCTGCCACCGGCATGCGAACGACGCGTCGCGATCGAGGCAGGCATCGGCGGCCTGTGGTGGAAATACGTCGGCACGCGCGGCCAAGTCATCGCCATCGACCGCTTCGGCATGAGTGCTCCGGGCGACATCGTCATGCGCGAACTCGGCATCACCGCCGACCACGTGGTCGATGTGGTGAAGACGCTGGAGTGACGCCACCTCCACCCTTGCGGCGCGCCAAGTCGCCCGTTAGGATGTCGCTCCATGTTCAATAAACGCCGGAGCCCGCCGGGATCGTCACCGGCCACGCTGGTACCCCACGCCGCCGATGGTGACCGACAACCGCCGGTCGTCCGCGTGATGCGCTACGACCAAGACCGGTTCTAAGAAACGACACACGCGGGCATCGCCGATCTCGAGCGGGCTTTCGAGCCGGGCAAAGTCACCTGGATCAACATCGACGGGCTCGGCGACATCGAGGTGCTGCAACACCTCGCGGCACGGCTGGATCTCCACCCCCTCGCCATCGAGGACGTGCTCAACACCGGCCAGCGACCGAAAATCGAGCAATCACCCGGCTACGTCTTCATCTGCCTTCAGGCCGTCCACCACGACCATGAACGCATGATCCGCGGCGAATAGGTCAGCCTGTTCCTCGGCCGCGGCTTCGTGATCAGCGTGCAGGAAGAGGCGGACTACGACGTGTTCGAGCCGGTGTGCGCGCGGCTGCGTTCGGGCCGCGGCCAGATCCGCAAATCAGGCGCGGACTACCTCGCCTACGCGCTGCTCGACTCGGTGATCGACCACTACTACCCGGTGCTCGAAGCGATTGGCGCACAGGTCGAGGATCTCGAGGACGCCTTGCTTGAAAAACCGTCGCGGGACACGGTGCTGATGCTGCACGGGCAGCGACGCCACCTCACGCAGATGCGGCGCTTCGTCTGGCCGTTGCGCGATGTGGTGAACTCGCTGCTCCACGACTCCTCCGGTCTTGTCGGCTCGCATGCCAAGCTCTTCCTTCGCGACTGCTACGACCACACCGTGCAGCTCATGGATCTCGTCGAGAGCAACCGCGAAGTCACCGCCGCGCTCATGGAGCTGTACCATTCGAGCGTGGGCCTGCGCACCAACGAGATCATGCGCGTGCTCACCGTCATCACCTCGATCTTCATCCCGCTCACCTTCATCGCCGGCGTGTACGGCATGAACTTCGCCCCGGTCTCCACCGAAGGTGCCAAGCTGCCGCTCAACATGCCCGAGCTGTACCACCCGTACGGCTACATCGGGCTCATGGCGCTGATGGGCCTCATCGCGCTGGTCCAGCTCGCCCTGTTCCGCAAAATGAAATGGCTGTGAGCGGGCACCTCATGCGTCGATTTCCATTTCCAGCAGCGCCTGACCGAGCACCTTGCCCTGCGCGTCGAGACGCAGGCTGCGTGAGCCGCCTTCGGCAAGCACACCGTCGAGAACAAAGTTGAGCGCGAGCAGGTTGGGCAGCTCGTAGCGGGTCGATCCGCGCGGACCGAGCGCGCGGAAGAATTGCCCGACGCGCTCGGCGGTCACTTGCTCGCACAGGATGCGGTAAGCGTACTCGTCAAAGGCGATCAGCCCGATGTTGGCACTGTCCCCTTTGTCGCCGCTGCGGGCATGGGCGATGTCGCGGAGTTTCATGGCTGGAAAGGAATGGGATATTGAACCATCAAACCACCGCGGGCTTCAAAGGATTTCCACGGTCGGAGACACCTCGTGTTTGGCGATGAAGGCCGGGTGATAGCCGAACACCGGACGGATTTTCGGCCGGCCGGTGGCGTAGCCGGTGACACCGGCCGGCCCGTTGCCCACCGTCGGCGCGATCTCGCGGGAAAAGCATTCAAGCGCGCGGCGGTCGTGCGCCGCGGCCGAGACGCGCAACACCGCTTCGGACAGCGGGACGGACGACGGCAAGCCGTCGGTGCAAGCGCCATCGCCAATCACCTCGATCCGGGTGCGGTCGAGACGGAACCCCTGCGCGCGCACGCGGTCGAGAATCACCTCGCCGAGCCGACGGGCTTTCGCCGCGGCATCGTGCGTATGCAGCGCGAGCATCGCGTCGCAGCGGAATCCGTCGGGATAACTGCAGCTCACCTTGTAAGCGTCCGGCGCGGGCTTGCCTTTCGCGCCAGTCACGCGGATCCGGTCCGGCCCGTCCCCGGTAAGCGCGAGTGAAAGAAACGACACGATCACATCGGGCGTGACGAGATGGTCCGGGTCTCCGATTTCATAGAGCAGTTGCTCCTTCACCGTGCGCAAGGACACCTCGCCGCCGCTGCCCGGCGGCTTGGTCAGGACGAAGCTGCCATCGGCTTCCATCTCCGCCACCGGATAGCCATTGCCCGCGGGATCGGGAATCTCCATCCAGTGGGTGCTCATGCCGCCGGTCGACTGCGCACCGCATTCGAGCAGATGCCCGGCAATGGTCGCGCCGGCCAAACGGTCGAGATCATCAAGCGACCAGCCGAACTCATGCATGCAGGGACCGACCACGAGACTCGGGTCGGCGATGCGGCCGGTGATCACGATGTCCGCGCCCAGAGCCAACGCTTCGGCAACCGGGGCGGCGCCGAGATAGGCATTGGCAGTGTCGAGCGGATGCGGCGCGTCGTCGATCCGGCCGAGCACATTGTCGCCGCTGACGATGCCGATCGTCTTGCGCACGCCGTGGCGGGCAAGCACCTCGCGGCAGGCGAGCGCGCACGCACGTGGCTCGAGTCCGCCGCCGTTGGTGACAAGCTTGAAGCGCGCGCCGTCTTTCCAGAATGGCGCGAGGCGGTCGATCGTGCCGACCAGGTCCCGCGCGTAACCGAGTGACGAATCCGCCGCCCGCTGCGCCGCCATGATCGAAAGCGACAGCTCGGCAAGGTATTCGAGCGTGAGATAGTCGAGATCCGGCATCCGCGACACCATCTCGACGGGCGCGGCCGGTCGGTCGCCCCAGAACCCCTGTGCATTGCCGATTCGGAGACTCATGTTTGGAAAACGCCGGTGTGGAATCCGCGCGTCGCCCGCACGGGAGCCTTGCGCAACAAGCGGAAGATCGAGACCAAGTGGTCGCGGGTGCGCTCGGGACGGATCACCGCGTCCACCCAGCCGCGTGCCGCACCGAAGCGGATGTCCATTTGCTCGAGATAACTTTCGAGCACGTCGTCCTGCGACTTGTCCTGCTGGATCGACGACAGCGTGCCAGCCGCCTGCTGCGCGCCCATCACCGCGTATTTCACATTGGGCCACGCGAGGATGAAGTTCGGGTCATACGCCTTGCCGCACAACGCGTAGTGACCGGCGCCGAACGAATCGCCGACAATCAATGTCACCTTGGGCACGACCGAATTGCTGATCGCGCTGACCAGTTTCGCGCCTGAGCGGATGATGCCCGACTGCTCGGCGTCCTTGCCGACCATGAAGCCGACAACGTCCTGCACGAACAGCAGCGGAATGCCGGTCTGGTTGCAGTCCATGACAAAGCGCGCGGCCTTGTCGGCGCTGTCGGCGTAGATTACTCCGCCGATCTCGATTTCACCACGGCCGGTCTTGGTATGGCGGCGCTGGCTGGCAACGATGCCCACCGGGTTGCCGCCGATTTTGGCATAAGCACAGACGAGCGTCTTGCCGTACTCGGCCTTGAATTCCTGAATGCTGCCGCGGTCGGCGAAAAACCCGATCAGCTCGCGCGCGTCGCGGGGCTGTGCGCCATGCGAGTCCCACCAGTCGCAGAGCGTGTCGGATTCGCGCTCCGGCATCGTCTCGCCCGACGGCGACTGGATGTATGGTTCACCAAGCAGATCGACGAGCCGGCGCACGCGGTCGAGGCAGGCGGGGTCGTCCTTTTCGCGGAAATCCACGGTGCCGCTGATGGCCGAGTGCATGCCCGCACCGCCGAGCGTCTCGGTGTCGACGATCTGGCCGATCGCGGCCTTCACCAGCGCGGGCCCGGCGAGGTAGAGCCCGCTGCCTTCGGTCATCACCAGTTTGTCGCAGAGCACCGGCAGGTATCCGCCGCCCGCGATGCAGTTGCCCATGATCGCCGCGATCTGCGGCAGCCCCGCGGCAGAGATCACCGCGTTGTTGCGGAAGATGCGGCCGAAGTCGTCCTCGTCCGGAAAGATCTCGTCCTGCAGCGGCAGGAACACGCCCGACGAATCGACGAGATAGAGAATCGGCAGACCGCATTCGAAGGCGATGCGCTGGGCGCGCAGTGTCTTCTTGATCGACTGCGGGAACATCGCGCCCGCCTTCACCGTGGCGTCGTTGGCGATGATCATGCACGGGCGGTTCTCCACCAAGCCGATGCCGGTGATCACCCCGGCGGCGGGCAGCCCGCCGTGCTCGCGGTACATCCCCCACCCCGCCCACAGCGAGAGTTCGAAAAACTCCGCGCCAGCGTCGAGCAGCAAGGCGATGCGCTCGCGCGCGGTGAGCCGGCCGTGGCGCTGCTGGCGCGCGCGGCCCTTTTCGCCACCGCCTTCGCGGATCACCGCCTCGTCGGCGGCGATTTCATCGGCGCGTTCGCGCAGCGTGCTCATCGGGTGATCGTGTCGGACAGGGTTTCAAGCTCGCGGTCGAGCGGATCGAAGAGCCGGGAAAGCGCGTCGTCGATCGAGCGCAACGCCATGCGGCAGTACAATCGGCCACGGCCGAGATTCGAGGCGTCTCCTGCTCCCAGTTCCTTCTCGAGCCGGCACAAAACCGCCGACATCGTGAACAGCGACATCGCGCAGGTGGCGATGCGGTCGAGCACCAACTGGCGGTCGACCACGCCCTCGCGGTACCGCACCAGCACCAGCAGCACGGCGATGCTGAAGCGCCGCACGGCCTTGGCGAGCCGCCGCGTCTCGTCGTGGATCTCGACCGAGCGGAGCGGAATGCGCGGAAGGAACAACCGGCCGGGCAGCGACTTGAGCGCCGCGGCACATCCGCCGAACGAGGTGATCATGCCCTGCAGCTCCATGCCCACGTCGCGCATGCCCACCGCGCCGATGAACGCACGCATCACGTCGTTGGACCCCTCGCCGATCATGTTGAGCCGCGCGTCGCGCATCATCCGCTCGAAGGGCTCGGTGGGGAACAGCGACCGCCCGCCGAGAATCTGCATCGTGTCGTGGAGGATTTTCCACAATGCGTCGCTGTTGAAGACCTTGATGATGGCGGACTCCAGCATCACGTCCTCGACGTCGGCGTCGATCAATCCGGCGGTGACGCAGGTCGCCGACTCCATCGCATAGACGAGCGCGCTGGTCTCGGCGATCTTGCGCTTGACCATTGGGATCGTGGCCAGCGGCCGTTTGAACTGAATGCGGGTCTGCGCGTGACGCACGGCGCGTTCGAAACACTCCTTGGCCACGCCGGTGCACATCGCACCGAACGTGGTGCGGCCGTAGTCGAGCACGGTGAGCGCCACCTTGAGTCCGCCCCCGGGCTTGCCGAGGATGTTGGCCGCGGGCACGACCAGGTTTTCGAACGCGAGATTGGCCGTCCAGGTGCCGCGGAAGCCGACTTTGTCGAGCGCGCGCTCGACCACGCAGAAACCCGGCATGTCCGGCGTGACGAGAAACGCGGTGACGCGCTTCTCGCGGCCGCGGGGCGTGTCGACCATCGTTTGCGCCATCACCGTGAGCAACCCGGCGATGCTGCCGTTGGTGATCCACTGCTTGCGGCCGTTGATGACGTAAGTGTCGTTGGACGCGTCGTACACCGCCTCGGTTTCCACACCGTTGGCGTCCGATCCGGCGTTGGGCTCGGTGAGGGCGAAGGCACCATAGATCTCGCCGCGCGCGAGTGGCTCGAGCCATTTCGCCTTCTGCTCGCGGTTGCCGAAAAGCATCAACGCCTTGAAGCCGATGCTCTGGTGCACGTTGAGGAACAACGTGCTCGAGGCACAAACGCGCGCAAGCGTCTCGGTGACGCGGCAGTACGCGAGCTGCGACATCCCGCCGCCGCCGAGTTCCTTGGGCGCGGTCATGCCGAGGATGCCCAGCTCGGCCATCCGGCGCTTCACCGAGTCGGGCACCTCGGACTCGCGGTCGATGCGCGCCGCGTCGATTTCCTCCGCGGCGAAGCGCGCCGTCATTTGCACGAACGCTTCCTCATCGGGCGGCAGTTCGTCGGGATAGGGCAGGATTTCGTCCGGCCGGAAGCGACCGAAGAACAATTGTTTGGCAAAGCTGGGCTTCTTCTCTTCGGCGAAAAGCAGCTCTTCGAACTGGCGCTTGTCTTCCTCTTGCATGGGACGGGATGGCGGAACCGGGGCGGGAGCACGGCAGGCGGTGCGTCGCAGCACACCACGCGGAATGCCGAAACATCCGGCAACGATCGATTGAAACCGATCGTTCAGGCGGGCATCGGGATGTCAAGGAGAATCGCCCGCGTCCTCCCGTTCCGCAATCCCGTGCCCCCACCCGGCCGCATGCGCCGAAAACCCTCTCCCCTTGACTCCCGCACGATCCGTTTTTCAATGTCGCCCGCCTCAACCATCGATTCGATCATGTCCACCAACACCACGGAAAACCACGAGTTCCAGGCCGAGATCCGTGAGTTGCTCGACCTGGTCATCCATTCGCTCTACACCGACAAGGAGATCTTCCTCCGCGAGCTGGTCTCCAACGCGTCGGACGCGATGGAGAAACTGCGCCACATCGAGGCGACCGAAAAAGAGGTCGACCAACCGCAACTGCCGCTCGAAATCCGCATCACCACCGATGAGAAGAACGGCACGCTCACCATTGAGGACCACGGCGTCGGGATGACGCGCGACGAGCTCGTGCAGCACCTCGGGACGATCGCCCACTCGGGCACCAAGGCATTCCTGCAAGCGATGAAGGAGGGCGGCGCATCCCCGGCGGGAATGATCGGGCAGTTCGGGGTCGGCTTCTACTCGGCATTTATGGTCGCCGATCGTGTCGAGGTCCTCACGCGCTCGTGGCGCGCCGATTCCGGGCGGTTTTCGTGGACCAGCGACGGACGCAGCGGCTACGCGATCACCCATGCCGACGGGCTCGACCGCGGCACCCGCATCGTGCTGCATCTCAAGGAGGACTGCCGCGAGTTCGCCGGGGAGTCACGGGTGAAACACCTCATCGAAACCTACAGCAACTTCGTCGGTTTTCCGATCCTACTCAATGATACGCGGGTGAACGAGGTGGAGGCGTTGTGGCTCAAGAACAAATCGGAGGTGGACGAGGAGCAGTACAAGGCGTTCTACCAGTTCGCCTGCAAGGCATGGGACGAACCGGCCTACCGGCTGCATTTCCATGCGGACGCGCCCTTGTCGATCCACGCGCTGCTCTTCGCCCCCGGCGAGAATCCCGAGCGCTTCGGCTTCAACAAAGCGGAGCCCGGCGTGGCGCTCTACTGCCGCAAGGTGCTCATCGACCCCGCGCCGAAAGAACTGCTGCCCGAATGGATGCGCTTCATGAGGGGCGTGGTCGACAGCGCCGACATCCCGCTCAATATCTCGCGCGAGTCGATGCAGGACAGCGCACTGGTGCGCAAGCTCGGCGGCGTGACCACCAAGCGGGTGATCCGCATGTTCGATAAAGAGGCCGGGGCCGACCCCGCGAGATACCGGACATTCTACGCCAAATTCGACCGCTTTTTCAAAGAAGGAGTGGTCACCGATCTGCAGAACCGCGACGCGCTGGCGAAACTGCTGCGCTTCGAGTCGTCGCTCACCGAACCCGGCGAAACCTGCGGGCTGGCCGATTGCGTCGCCCGCATGAAGGAGGGCCAGGACTCGATCTATCACCTCACCGGCGCGTCGCGCGCGCAGATCGAGGCGAGCCCGTACCTCGAGGCCTTCAAGCAGCGCGGACTCGAAGTGCTCTTCCTCACCGACGCGGTGGATGAATACGTGATGGACTCGCTCGGCACGTTCGATGGCAAAAAACTCGTCTCGATCCGCCACGCGGGTGTCGAACTGGAGGATCGGCCGCAGGACGGCGAGGCGCTCGCCGCGGATCGCACCGAAGCATTGTGCGCGTTCCTCAAAGACGAGTTGGGCGACCGCGTTGTTTCCGTGAACCAGGGCAGACGGCTGGTGGACAGCCCGGTGATCGCGCTGGTGCCCGCCGACGCGATGAGCCCGCAATTGCGCCAGATGATGAAGGCGATGGACGAAAACTACCGCGACGAGGTGAAGGTGGAACTCGAGATCAACCCGCGACACGCGTTGGTGAAGCGGCTCGCCGATGTGCGCGATGCCGATCCCGAACTGGCGGGTCTCGTCGCGCGCCAGTTGCTCGACAACGCGCTGATCGCCGCAGGCCTGCTCGACGACGCACGCGACACCGTGGGCCGCATGAACCGCCTCATGGAACGCGCGATGGCGACCGCGGGTTGATGCCGGACGATGGCCGGAATTCTTTTGTCCGATCACGACAGGATCCCGTCCCTCAACCGGGCGAGTCGATTTGCATTCCCCGGCACATCCAGGGCGGTGCCCTGCACACCGAATGGCGTTGCAGAAAAGAACGGGCAAGCTGCCCGTGCCCCCCTTTCTTTGAAAAGTGGGCGAGACACCCACGCTCCTTGAGATGAACCGCCGAGTACTTCCTTCACTCCCAAGAAAAAAGCCGCAGCCACGCGTGTTGCTCCTCTTCAGCGCTTCAAACCTGAAACCTGAAACTTGAAACTCATCCTTTCATCTTCGCAAGGATCTCGTCGGTCAGCGCTTGCACGAGTTTTTCGGCTTCGGGATCAAGTCCGCCCGTTGCGGCAGCCGGCGCATCCGGCACATGGCACACCGCGCCGGGGCGGAACTCGGCGTTGTCGCAAAGCTGGCACTCGGTCCAGTTCGCACGCTTGTCTTCCATGCCCAACGACTTGCGCAGCTCGATGAGTTCCCTCGCCTGCCCGCCGGTGATCGTCTTGAGATTGCCGCCATTGAGTTGCGAGGCCACCCACACCGTTTTGCAGTAGGCCTCGACGTTTTCCATTTTCCAGTAGGCATCCTCGATGTCCTTGCCCCAGGTGATCACGCCGTGATTGACCATCAACACGGCCATGTGATCGACCGCCGCTTCGCCCACGACCTCGGCATTCGCCGGAGTGCCGGGCGTGCGGTACTCGGCCATGCCGATCTGGCCAAGGAAGACTTCGGCCTCGGGAATCATGCAGGTCGGCGGCTGCACACCCGCCACGGCAAACGCGGTGCCGTGCGGCGGATGCGCGTGACAGCACGCCTTCGCCTTGGGCTGGCGCTTCATGATCGCCAGGTGCGTCATGCATTCGGAAGTGCGCTTGAACTTCCCAGCCAGTTGACGACCCTCCATGTCGACCAAGCAGATGTGCTCGGGCGTCATGAACCCCTTCGAAACCAAGGTGGGCGTGCAGAGCACCAGATCATCGCCCACGCGCACCGTGAGATTGCCGCCATTGCCGTCGGTGTACTCGCGCGCCCACATGCGCTGACCGATGTCGACCATGCGCTGCTTGATCGCGACGATTGCCGGGGATTGGAAAAACGCGGCGATTTCCGACGGCGTGCGCGGATCGGCACCGGGTTTCCAATGATACTCGAAATCCGGGAGCACCGGCGCATCGGGCTGCGCGGCAGGCTTGCCCGCGACTGCTCCCGCGCGCACACGGCCGAGTCCGTCGCGCAACAAGTCTTTTGCCGATGGCGTGAGCACCGCGCCGGCGGGAAGATCGGCGGCCGAGCCACCCGACTTCAGCAAGGCCTCGATGTCGGCGGCGGTAAATACGGATTTGGCGGTGGGACGTGGCATGATGGGATGCATTCGAAACAGAAGATCGCCAGTCACACGGGCGGCCGGTAGTGGAGCGAATCGAAGATCGCGACGGTGATCGCGTCGATCGGGATGTCGTGATCAAACGGGGCGGTGGCCTCGCTGCCCTCGACCACGCCGACCATGTCGCCATCGCCCGCACCGAGCGAGTCGTAGGCAATCAACGACGGCTGCGGCGAGAGCGCCGGCCGCCGCACACACGCGCTGTCGAGATCGGCCGCCTCCACCGGGCTGCACAGCAGCCAACGCGCGCCCTTGAACGACGGGTCGTGCAGGCTCGTCGTGACGCGGCCGATGACTTGGACGATGCGCATGGCGGGGTGCGGTTCGAAAAGGCGGACTCAGTCGATGATGCCCTGGATGAAGTTGCGGATCGGCGACTTCGGGTCGTCGACGAGATGGCGCGCGCCGAGACCGTCGGTGGAGACGAACACCTTGGCATGCAGGCCCGCGCCAAAGCGGTCGATGGCGACAATCGGAGGACCGGCAGCACGTCCGTCGGCATCGAGCGCCTGGCACAGCAGCAGGCGGTTGCCCTTCAACGACGCATGGCAGTGCGTGCTGATCGCGTGGCCGACGACTTGGGCGGACAACATGGTGACGGTGGGCGTAGGGTGAACGATGGAATGAAGCGGCGTCAGACGATGCGCAGATTTTCGACGAGCACGCAGCGGCGGACGCGGGTGAAGGTCTTTGGCGTGGTGATGCCTTCACCGGTGGTCGTCGCGATCGAGTAGGAAAGGTATCCCTCGCCGCCGAGTCCGAGCCCGGCCACCGACGGGCCGTTTTTGACGAACAGCGTGGTGTCCATCTCGCGGGCCATGTGCGTCATGTGGTTGACGTCGAGCGTGTGGATGATCGCGGAGTGTCGGTAGTGGTGCTCGGCCCGCTTCGCCACGCGCACGGCGGATTCGAAATCCGCGCAAGCAACGACCGGCATCATCGGCATCATCTGCTCCTCTTGAACGAACGGATGGTCCGCGTCGGTCTCGGCAAAGAGCAGCGGCGTGGCATCGGGAACACGTAGGCCGGCGTGTTCGGCGAGCTTCGAGGCGTCGGCGCCAACGAGCGCGCGGTTCACCGCGGCATGCGAACAACCGCCGCCTTCGCCGGGAGTGATCGTGAAGGCCGCGGCGGTGAGTTGGTCGAGCTGTGAACGCCCGAGGCGGGCCGCGCCGGCCTTCTCCAGCGCCTCACAGAAGCGCTGGAACACCGGCTTCACGACGAACACCGCTTTCTCGCCAATGCAGAGCAAGTTGTTGTCGAACGCGCCGCCCTCGATGATCGAGCGTGCGGCGCGGTCAAGGTCGGCGCTCTCGTCCACGACGACCACCGGATTCCCTGGTCCGGCGCAAATCGCGCGCTTGCCCGACTTCATCGCGGCGCTCACCACGGCAGGACCGCCGGTGATGGCGAGCAGGGCGACTTGCGGATGCCTGCAGATCGCGTCGAACGATTCGAGTCCGGGTTCGGCAATCGTGCAAATCAGATGCTCGATGCCGGTCTCGCGCCGGATCGCCTCGTTGTAGGCCTGCACCGCCATCGCCGCGCTGCGCGCGCCTCCCGGATGCGGGTTGAACACCACCGCGTTGCCGGCGGCAACCATGTTGATCACATTGCCGGTCAGGGTCGGCACCGAGTGCGTCACCGGCAAGATCGCGCCGATCACGCCGAAGGGCGCGTATTCCTCGAGCGTGATGCCTCCGTCGCCGCTCATCGCGTCGGGATGCAGCCATTCAGTACCCGGCACATTGCGCGTGATGCGCAGCTTCTCGATCTTGTGCTCGAGTCTGCCGATCCTGGTTTCCTCAAACTCGAAACGCCCCCAGGCCACGGCCTGGTCGTACGCAAGCTGCTTGACGATCGAAACCACCTTCGCCCGACCGGCCACGCCGAGTTTCGCGAGCTTCACATGCGCGGCATGCGCGGCCTCGACGGCTTTCTCCACACAGTGGAACACGCCGCGGTCGCCACCCGTCGGACAACCGCAGCTGCACGATCCGGCGGCTACGGCAACCGCCGCCTGCACGGTGGCGCGCGAGGTCGGCGGGGAAACCGCAGCCTGTTTCGCTGTCGGCGCACCGACGGCGATCCGCGACACCACGGATTCGACCACGGCACGGAGCTGTTCGGGATCGAGCGTCTTCATGACCAGTATCGGAACATCATGCGGGGTGGAGCGTCTTGCCCATCACCTCGACCCGGTCGACGATCGCAACGATGGCCGCATCCACGGGAATCTGCTTGAGACCCTGGGCATTGCGCGCCGAGCTGCCTTGGCAGAACATCACGAGCTCGCCCTCGCCGGCACCAACCGTGTCGATGGCGACGATCGTGTTCGATCCGTCCTTGAACCGGGTCGGCTGTTTCTCATCGACCAGTTTCGGACGCAGCAGCAGCAGTTTCCTGCCGACCATCTGTTCGTCTTTTTTGGTGGCGACGACCTGACCGATGACTTCCGCGAGGAACATGGCGTGTGGGATGGGTTGGGAGGTGGGACCGGGCGCGGACGGACGCGTGATCCGCCCGCGCATCGCATCAGCGTCTCGGCGCGCGCGTGACCGCTTCCTTCGGGAAGATGCCCTCGATGGCCTCGTCCGGCCGGGCGATCACGTGGGCGCTGACGACTTCGCCCGCATCCGATGCGGCGGCGGCACCGGCATCGATGGCGGCCTTGACGGCGGCGACATCACCGGTGACGACGGCATTGCACATCGCATTGCCGATCTGCTTCATCGGTCCGGCGAGTTCGACATTCGCGGATTTGAGCATCGCATCGACGCCGACGATCAGGCAGGCGAGTCCGCGGGTTTCAAGGAGTCCTACTGCTGGCTTGGACATGGTGGTGTGGTTCTGGGGGTTGCTGGTTTCGATGGAAAAAAACGTGGGGAAAAATCAGTTGGAAAGCATCCGGCGAACCTCGCGGGCGAGGACAAGTTCCTCGTTTGCCGGAATGACAAAGACACGGGCGGGCGAATCCGCAGCGGCAATGTCGGCCTCGACCGCGCGGCATTGCGCGTTTTTCTGCGGATCGATGCGGATGCCGAATCCTTCAAGCCCGGCGCAAACCGCCTCGCGCAACGCAACGTTGTTTTCGCCTATGCCCGCAGTGAAGACGAGCGCGTCAACACCACCGAGCTCGACGAGAAACGCGCCGATCCAGTGGCGGATCGAATGGACGAGATGGTCGATCGCGAGGCGGGCACCGTCGTGCCCGGCAGCCGCGGCCGCCGCGATGTCGCGGATGTCGTTGGAGACTTCCGACAACCCGAGCAGTCCGGATTCGCCTGCGAGTTGGCGTTGCGCCTCATCAAGCCCGATGCCGAGCGCACGCATCGCGTAGGGAACGGCGGCCGAGTCGAGATCGCCGACGCGGTTGTTCTGCGGCAGACCGCTCTGCGGCGAGAATCCCATACTGGTGCCGACGGCCACGCCGTTGAGAATGCCGGTCACCGAACTCGATCCGCCGAGATGACAGGAAATGACGCGCAGCGGCGCGCCGGCGACCGGCCGGGGCCCGTCGCTGTACAAACGACGGGCAACGCGCGCGACGTCGTCGCGCCCGAGCAACTCCGCCGACCGCTCGGCCACGTATTTGTGACTCGCGCCGTGGAATCCATGGCGACGGACTCCCACGTCGCGCCACGAGCGCGGCAGCGCGTAGTTCGATGCCGCGGGTTTCACCCATTGGTAAAATGCGGTCTCAAACAACGCGACGCGTTTCGCGCACGGCAACAACCCGGCGAAACGCCGGATCCCGGCCGCATACGGGGGGTTGTGCGCGGGCGCGACATCCGCGAAACCCTCAAGCGCTTCAATCACACGCTCGTCCGCCTCAACGCATCCGGTCAGCCCCTTGCCAAGCACGGTTTTGAATCCCACCGCGTCAATCGCATCAAGACCCGGGATCACCTTACCGGCGGCAAGATCGTCAAGCGCGCCGCCGATCGCCGACGCGGCATCCGCCACACGCTCGACACCGCCCGAGGCCAACACTTCCCCGGCCTCCCCTTCCATCCGGAAGAGACGGTACTTGAAGGAAGTCGATCCCAGGTTGGCGATGAGGACGAGCATGGCGGACCACACGGGGTTGCAGCAGCCGCGCGACGCGGCAACGGGGCATCAGCCGAGCCACGATCCGAGCTTGGCGAGATCGTCGTGAGGGCGCGGGATGATCTGCACGGAGTTCACGCTGCCGACCACGGCGGCGGCCGCGGCTCCGGCATCGAGACCCGCCTTCACCGCGGCGACATCGCCGGAGAAAAATCCGGTGCAGATGCCCGAACCGATTTTCTCCCAGCCGGTCATGCGGATGTCCGCGGCCTTGAGCGCCGCATCCGCGGCTTCGAGAAGGGAAACGAGTCCCTTGGTTTCAATGATTCCGATGGCTTGTTTCATGGGTGTGATGGATGTGGGGTGGATCGAATGACGTCTCAGGCAATGCCGAACTGCTTGAGAAGCTCAGGATGCGGACGCGCCATGACGTGCGCGGAGACGAGTTCGCCGACGCGGCCGGCGGCTTCGGCTCCGGCATCGACGGCGGCCTTCACGCTGCCGACGTCGCCTTTGACCAAAACGGTCATGAAGGCGCCGCCGATCTGGATCTGGTTCACCAGTTGGACATTGGCGGCTTTGGCCATTGCGTCGGTCGCTTCAACGCTGCCGACGTAGCCGCGGGTTTCAATCATGCCGAGTGCGGTGCTCATGGTAGGGTGGATTCGGGGGGTTGCGGGTTGGGGATGGATTCGTTCGTTGGTTTCTCCGGCTTTCAGATCAGTTCGCAAAAGGTGTCGGGCTTCAAGCCACAGGCGTTGCCTTCGTCGGTGTCGATGTGCACCTCGAGCTTGAACGCCGGATCCACCCGCACGACAAGATTGTCGAACGTCATGCCAAGCGGGCCGTGCACCTTGAGCTTCATCTCGTCGAGATGCCTCACCCGGTAAAACGTGGCATCGTCGGGATGCATGTGCACGTGCGGCTGCGCGCGGATCACCCCGTGGTCGAGCTCGAAGTAGCCGGCGGGACCCATCAACATGCAGCCGGGCGTGCCCTCGATGCGACCCGACATCCGCACGGGAATGTCGAAACCCAGCGATACCGCGTCGGTGTACGCCAGCTCGACCTGGTTGAGATCGCGGCACGGCCCAAGGATGCGCAGGTTCGAAATCACGCGGCTGCGCGGACCGATCAACGTCACCGTCTCTCGCGCGGCGAACTGTCCTTCTTGGTAGAGCGGCTTCATCGGGCTGAGCCGATGACCCGCGCCAAACAACGCCTCCACCGCCGCTTGGGTAAGGTGGCAGTGACGCGCGGAAATGTTCACCAGCAGGGCATTCGGGGCCTTGGCCGCATGGGGCAAGGGCAGCCCCAGCCGCGCATAGACCTGCTCGCGCACCAGATGCTCAATCACGGCGCGAGGCGGGGCGGCTGGAAGGACTGCGGCCATCGGACGACTTGGGAATCATTGGTTTTTGTTGACAAGTCAATCTAAAAACCAAAAATAACCAATGAAACGCAGATTTTCCCACTGATTTTGAGCGATTTCCTCGGATTTCCCGCAATTCCCCCACCCCGCCAATCCAATTTTCCTTTTCATGCTCGCGATCGATCGTCAGCGCCGGATCCTCGAACTGCTCGAAGCCTCAGGCACCTTGCGCACCGTCGAGGTGGCGTCGGCACTCGGAGTCACCGATGAAACGGTTCGCAAGGATTTCGAACGGCTCGAACGCCACGGCGACCTGATCCGCATCCACGGTGGAGCGAGCCGACCCGACCCGATCCGCACCGATGTGCCCTTCACGGAACGACAAGGGGTGCGCCGACGCGAGAAGCGGGCGATCGCGCGACTCGCCGCTCAACGCATCCGGGCCAATGAAACGATCTTTCTCGATGCCAGTTCCACGGTGCTCACACTGGTCGAGTTTCTTCCCGATCTGCCGCTCACGATTCTCACCAACGCTCTCAACATCCTCAATGCCCTCGCGGACCGGCCGCAATATGATCTCATGTGCACCGGCGGCTTGTTCGATCCGCGCTCGCGTTCGTTCATCGGGCTGACCGCCGAGAAATCATTGCAGCGCTACAACATCCACCGGATGTTTCTTTCGGGAAGCGGACTGCATGCCGAGCGGGGAGTGAGCGAAAGCAACTCGCGGCAGGCAGCGTTCAAAGAACGCGTGGTGGCCGGTTCGCAGGACGTGGTGCTCATGGCCGACCACACCAAGCTCGGGCGCAAGGCGTCGTTTTTCTTCGCCAGACCCGGCGACCTCAGCTGCCTGATCACCGACTCCAGAGCCGACCCTGGATTCCTCAGCGACATGCAGGCCAGGGGCGTCGAAGTCCTGCAGGCCTGAAGCCTGAGTTTGTCGCACTGGACGGTGCTTCTCGCGCTGGACGCCC